>ULML01066577.1_pt1 | contig 13396 bp, 24 predicted proteins | sample 1951651 | NCBI WGS metagenome assembly ULML01 (sample SAMEA4835549, study PRJEB28245) | human gut metagenome | biome: gut microbiome; material: fecal sample | place: Denmark | collected 2008
TAACTTGTACTAAATCTTGACATAGGACCAACTACTACAAAGGCTAGTGACGAGCGTACATTGAAGATTTCAGAAGTGATTTTACATTGTATTCAAAGAAAAGGATATTGTACTGAAAAAGAGGTTGTATATATTCTTGGAAATGAATACCGATATGAGGTCGCAGAGACACAGATTAAGCGGTGTTTGAATGAGATTATGGATTGCTATGGATTAAAGAAAGTCAAAGCTAATAAGGTATTAAAAGAGCAATTTGACATTAAATCAGATGGTTATCCCAACATAATAATTGAAGATGAGATATAAGGGTAGGTAAAAGGGTAGGGGTATATAACATATATATCTTAGTTATATTACCCTCCCCTTTTACCCCCTTGACTGATATTGATTGACTGAAAAGACAGTATGATTTGATTCTGCTGTCTTATTTTTATGCAAAGAATAAGGAGTAAAAGGACAATGGATGAAACAAAAATATGTAAGAAATGCGGTAGAATATTACCGATACAGAACTTTAGATTAGCAACAGGGCAATTTGGCAATTCATATTATAGAGGAAGCTGTAAAGAGTGTGAAGCTAAGTATGACAAGGAATACAAGAAGAAAAAGACAGAGAAAGAATTTGCCTTCTCTGATAACTTGGAAATATTAGTTGATCGCCAGTACAAAGAGATAAATCCTAATAGAATACTTGATATATCTGCATTGGATATTGATGTTGTTCTTATGGGTACAGATGAAATATTCGTAAAATTGATGGATTATAAGGATACATGGCTGTCAAACTATGGTCAATGTATTTCTATGGCATGGGGAAAATACAATCTGCTGCAAGGTTCATATATCAATGGCGAGTTGAGATACAGCCTTAGAAAGAATGTATTTATTGATGGCAAGTGGACATATAAGCATGATTATGTATATGCACCGAAAATGGTTGTCGAAACATTTATTGTCAATGAAGATAAGGCAAATAATGTATATATTTGGCATAGTGGACATGATAAGGAAGATTGCTATTACAGAAATTTATATCCTCTAAATCAAGAACAGTTCCGCATTGTGAATAATCACTTCCAGAAAACAGGTGATGATTCGGAGCAGTTTATTTTAAATGTTATGAATGATATTCGATATAAGCCTGATAATTGGAGCAAACAGACCGCAAAGCGTGTTATGTATGGCGTTGGTTATCATGGAATATTATATACCAATAGCAATGAAGAATCCTATAAGAGATGGCATTGGATAATGAACCGTTGCTATAGTAATGCAGTACATGAATTACAGCCAGAATATAAGGATTGTACTGTATGTGAAGAATGGAAAAATTATAGTAATTTTAAGCTATGGTATGAACAGCACATTGTTGAGATACGAATGTTTGATGAAGCATTTGAGTTAGATAAGGACATTCTGATTAAAGGAAATACAGTTTATAGTTCTGAGACAGTTTGCTTTGTTCCTAAGATGATAAATTCATTATTCACTAATGGCAAAAAGAATCGAGGCGATTATCCGCTTGGTGTATATTTTGACAAGGATAAGAAGAAATATGTTGCGAATATGTCATTTGCAGGAAAGAATATAAAGCTGGGAGCGTATGAGACAGTAGAAGCAGCTTTTTCAAGATACAAGGAATATAAGGAAGATTTTATTAAGGATATAGCAGAACAGCATAAGGACAAGATACCAGATAAGATTTATCAAGCTATGATGAATTGGCAGATTGAGATTACAGATTGATACACAGGGCATATTGGATATTAGTTTATCTGATACGCCCTATTTTTTTTACCTTTTTGTAGGTGGATATGGTAAAATGGAGAAAGATACTGTAAATAAATTGTAAGCGTACTGGAGATGACTTATGGATAAAAGAATTAAAATGTCACAGGAAGAAATGTGTAATTATTTTATTAGAGAACAAAAGGTTATGGACTATGGAATAGAATTTTTCAAGGATTTATGCGCTTGTTCTATTTCTACGGATACTTGCCTTAGAGTAAATGGTGAAGTAATTCCGTTATCTTGTTTTAATATTATGGATGAATATTTATATTCAGTAGATAATGATTTAGATTATGCCGTGCGAGGTGGTTTTATTAGTGTTGGGAAAAAACAGGCATATATTAGAATTGGAATAGATGTTTCCAATTCAATTCTTAATAAGAGATTAAAAAGAACAGTTCGACATGAAATAATTCATTACTATTTATGGGTACTTGGATTACCTTATGCGGATAATAGCTTAGAATTTTGGTGTTTGTGTTATGTTTATGATGCAGGTGCTTATGAACAATTAAATTTTGATAATGAAAAATATTATAACCTTTTTACGAATTTGTTTGATACATGTGTGGCAGATTTACAATGGAATGTAAAACATATTTTAATAGGACAGATGATAGCTGGAATGAGCAAAACACCTATTGATAAGTACAAAGAATTTGTTGTTGATATGGTGGCAAAAATAAAGAAATTGTATTCTTTAGACTAATCTATTTATAATGGCTGATCGGTATCAGACGGAATATATCTGACAATATCGCAAATATCACAATCGAGAATCCGACACAAATCGTTAAGTGTCTTGGTAGATACATCTTTGTTGTGCTTTAATCGGTGGAGTGTGCTATGTGACATATGATGCTTGTTTGTAAGTGTGTACCAGTTTTCGCTTGAATTTTCAAGTGTATTCCAGAATGGGGAATAATCAATCATCGTAGCACCTCCGTTTCAATAGTTTATGAAACAAGTGTACTTTGTATTCTTTTGGTTGAATATCTTCGCAAGAACGAATATAATGGAGATATGATACTTTATGACTATGAAAATACCGAAAGGGAGAGAGGTACGAGATATGGCTATGATTAAGTGTCCAGAATGCGGCAGAGAAAATGTATCGAGTACAGCTAAGTCTTGCCCTGGATGTGGCTATAATATAAAAGCATATTATGAAACAGAACAGCAGAAAGAAGTCGTTTCAACTACTGCTGCACCAACAAACAAAATCAATGAAAAAACTATTATCGGTGTGGCTGTAGCGTGTATTGTAATATTCTGCATATATTATTTTTCTACCAGATGTGCATTTGATGGTTGTACAGAAAAGAGAACAGAAAATAGCAAATATTGTGCATATCATTCCTTGTCATACTCTTATGGATCAAGCTATGATTATGTACCAAAGACAGGTAATGCCGGAGCGAAAGCAAAAGCGGAATCATATCTTAATAGCTCTGCATTTTCCTATACTGGATTGATAGATCAGTTGGAATATAATGGCTTTTCAGAATCAGAAGCAAAATATGGTGCGGATAATTGCGGTGCTGACTGGAAAGAACAGGCATTAAAAAAGGCTAAGTCATATTTGAATAGTTCTGCATTTTCGTATAGTGGATTAAAGGAACAGCTTGAATATAATGGATTTACAGAGGATGAAGCCCAATATGGAGTAGATAACTGTAATGCAGATTGGAACGATCAAGCATATAAAAAAGCAAAGTCCTATATGAAATCTTCACCAGATATGGGAAGAAGTAGGTTGATTGAGCAACTACAGTATAACGGTTTTACTTATGAACAGGCAGTATATGGAGTAGATCAAGCTGGATTGTAGTTTTTACATACCCCTACTCATATATAAGGTACTTAAATTTCACAGGTTTAAGAGTACCCCCTATGGTATATATGCTTGCTTAAATCAACGATTTTGAGGTCAATTTGGCTTTGTATATTCATAGGCTATCAAGTTTACCTATGATAGATTTTGAAGCGGATTTGAGTTGATTTTTATTGATTTATTCAAAGGATGTGGGTGTGTTCTGTGGGGAACTGGGGAAGAATGAATCGGAATTTCAGATTCCGAAAAAGCGGTTAGTCCACAGTGGTACAACGCAATTTTACGCTCTACCCTGAAATGGGGTAACGGTTTGTTAGGTTCATTTCAACCCTGCCAAAATAAGACGAAAAGTTTTCGCTTTGATGGAGTTATGAAATTATTTCCTGACTCCAAAGGCACAATGTCAAGTTGGCACGATGCTAAAACAGATAGTGTCGGTTTAGAGGTGTTGAAAATTTGCAATAGTTGGTCATGACCACTCATGGGAATTTTCGCACACTTGTATGCGAAAGATTTTATATTCTATGTGAAACTGATTCACTTAGAGGAATTTTCCCTTTAGTCTTGAAAAATATCGTAGGGGTAAAATTTTCAAGTCGGTATATGGAAGAACCAACTACAGGGCGGTGGAGAAAAACAATTCCCTTTTTTCGTTTTTGATACCCCGGACTATGTAATCCCTACCAAACTAGTAGGACATAAGAACATTAAAAAATATCAATAGAGCATATAAAAAAAATAGGGTGTAACTTCAACGGCTACACCCTTTTATTATATCTTTCTGTATTCTGTTATGTGTTTATTGCTCTAAGTCTGTAAGATGTGGCAAGTCTGCTATAATATCATTGTAACTTTTGCCGTTTGAGTTGTCTAACTGTTTTCCAATGTCTCCGAGTTCAAAACAAATATAGTCGTACTTATCATAGTACTAACCGCATACATCATTAAGCGGTATGCACTTATCAAGTGATATATAATTATCGGGGATAACTTCAACCTCTTTTGTAACTGTCTTTGTAATGGTCTTTGTGACTGTTTCCGTCTTTGTTTGTGTAGTTCCTGCCATGTAAGAGCATACCGACATAATAACGATAGTTGCAATAGTTCCGATTGTTTTAATTGATTTCTTCATAATGTTTTGATTTCCTTTTCTTATGGTAGGGTGTAGGCTTGTTATTTCCTACACCCTTTATTTTTACGCTTCTTTTAATCTCTTTGTTGTTTCTGTCTGTACTTCTGTACTTCCGTAATAGTTCCGTATATCATCCATAGATAATTTTTTCTTGCTTCTTTTTCTGAATGCTTCGGTATGAAAATACCACTTCTTTTTTTCCCTAGCCCATTTAAACCCTAGAGCCTTCAAAGCGTCTTTGTGTTCGTATGTGTTACCGTCAACCCAGATCCAGCAACCTACAATTTCAATATTGATATTTTCCATTATAACAATACGCTGTAATACTTCCCTTAACTTTTCATCTTCTGAAAAATCATACTTCATATTGCTATAGTCTGTTTTGTTGTCGGTGGTGTCGCTTGCGTTGTGTTCGTGTCTGTCTTTTAATGTTTTGAATAATGTATCATATTCAACATTGATTTCTTTTGTTGCTTCCGTTGATCCGCTTGGGTTGTCTGGATGATATTTCTTTAATAGCTCTTTGTACTGTTTTCTTAATTCTTCTAATGTTTCTACATTATTAAAATATTTCATATAGAAAAACCTCCTTTAAAAATAAATAGTTGATTGATTTGATAAGTTTATTATACACATATATGTGTGTATAGTCAATAAAATATACACAAAAAAGTGTGTATAAAATCACTAAAAATATTCACACATATTTGTGCATATTACCAATAGACTATACACATATTTTTGTGTACAATACAGTTACAAGGTCAAACAAAACAGACCTAACAAAAATCAATCAAACATATTTAAGGAGGTAGTCATTATGTGTATGACAGCTAAAGAAATGAATGAAGCAATGGAGCAGATTCAGGAGTGGAAAAGAATCAAAGAAGAAGCAGAGGACAATATTACAGCTTTAAATTCAAAGGTTATGGAGTTCCTCAACGAGACAGAAGAATGTGAAACGGTAGACAAAAAGGGTAAACCTATTCGTAGATTTATCGGTAATGTTTTCAAAGCTACACTTTCAAAGCGTGAGCGTGAGACAGTCAACAAAGAGGAAGTAAAAAAATTACTTAGTGAAGATGATTATGCAAAAGTAAGTAAAGTAAGTTCTTACCCAGTATTAAGAATCGACTAATAACAAAGGGTGGAGCAATCCACCCGACACCATCCAGGCAAGCGGTCAAGCTGTGGTATTCAATTATAACTTGCCTATCGCTTATAAGCTGAAACTATTAACCATCAATGAAAAGAAAGAAGAGGTAAACACTATGTATAAAGCACCATATACAGATCGTCCATTGACAGAACAGGAAAAGAGATTTGCAGAGAAACATCATGATTTAATGTATCGTTACATGAAGATACATGAATTAGATCCAGAAGAATGGTATGACATTCTAATCATTCCATATTTGAATGCGGTTAAAAAGTATCATCAGTACGAGAGATTACAGAGCCTTAAATTTGAACAGGTATTTTTTAGAACGCTTGACAGTGCCAGAAGTAATTATTTCAGAGATATGAATAGAAAAAAGAATTGCCCTGAAGGTGGATTATTCAGCTATGACGCATCGGTTGATGATGGTTATAAAGAACATGAGTTAGAATTTGATCTTGTAGATATATATGTCAATGTTGAAAGGCAGGTGATTTTAAAAGAGCTGTATAAGGAGTTTTATCGCAGGTGTACAGAATATAACGCAAGAATAGCAGGTGTCAGAAAAATCGAATTAGAAATGCTGCTTCAAGGTTATAGAATGAGTGAAATTTTGAACTTCCTATCAGAAAGTGATATGAAGGTAAGCGAAAAAACATTATTTGCTAATAAACGAAATTTTCAAAAAATCTTCAAAGAGATTTTCGGTATCTAATCAATGATAAAGTTGGTCGGTGTGTCAGAAATGGCACACTTGCCACCAATAGAAAGAAGGTTATCGCATGGAAAGTAAAGAGCAATTAAGACCATTGACAAGGGAAGAACGCAAGTTTTCAGAAGAGAATTACCATCTAATCATGGACTTTATGAAGAAGTCAAAACTGGATGCAGAAGAATTTTTTGATATTGTTGTGTTTGATTTCCTGTTATCAGTAGAAAAGTATTTGAATGATCCGCAATTACAAGCGAAATGCAGTTTTGAAGCGGTTTCCTATATGTATATGAAGAGGGCGGTATATAGCCATTTTCGGAAACAGAAAGCACAAAAGAGAAGTACAGAAGCTAGGGCAGATATGAGCTTTGATACAAATGTCCTAGATTTATTCACACCAGATTCATTCAAAGATCAGCTTACAATGGAAAATACTTCATCCCTGGAATATAGGGAAATGGTAGAGCAGATAGAAAAAGAATTGACAGAGGAACAACGCAAAATATTTTCGGATAAAGTAGAAGGCTATTCATTAAAGGAAATAGCAGAAAATCACGGAATCAAGCAGAAACGAGTATATAAGCAGTTTGACAAGGTAAAGCGAATTGTAGTCGATGTAATGGAAGCATAGGAAGGATGGAAAGCGAAATGTTCAATTTTAGAATAATCAATACAGCAGACGGAAATCAGATTATAGATAGAAATTTAAAAACTCCATATGATGCACTTACACCAACGCAAATGATGGAATACATGGAAATGGATAACAACCTTGCTTTTATGGATAGAATGGAACGCAAGGCAAGAGAAAAAGCGGAACATATGCGTAAAGTTGCAAAGAATCCATTTTATAGAATGGCTTGCATGGTTGGCTTGATATAAGAGAAAGAGAGGTAAAATAATTATGGAAAATAAGCAGTTTACAAAGGACGAATTACATATATTATTAATCGGTATGGGTGCTTTGATTGATAATTTAAATAAGGCTTTACAGATAATAGGGGATAAACCATCAACATCCAAGGAGTTAGTGGAAGATACATTGAAAAAGTATCAGGAATTGAATGTCAAAATTTGTAGCATGATAAAATGAGACAGTCTGAAATATGGCTGTCCTTAATGGAAAGAAGGAATTATTATGGCTATCGTAATTACAAACGGAGAGTATTATATATATTTGAATGAAAAAGGCAAGCACAGAAAGACAAAAAATGTTGTGCAGGCGTTACAATATAATACTGTAAGGGAAGCTATCAATTATATGTACAAAGCACCAGCGAAAACAGATGGCTTTTATGTATATGATACATTTGAAAATCATGTATTATGGAAACGATTATCCCGACAAGAAAAAATTGAATTGCAAGAGCAGAAAAACGGAATTGCTAATGTAAAGAGAAGAAGTGACGGAAGAATTAGAAGAAAGAAATATTCAAAGACAGCACGAAAACTGGTTTATGAAAAATATAATGGTCGGTGTCAATTATGTGGAAGGCAAATATTATTGTCAGAAATGAGCCTAGATCATGTAAAACCTCTGTCAATGGGCGGTGTTGATGATGTTTCCAATCTTGCTTGTACATGTATGCCTTGCAATCGTTTTAAAGCGAATATTGCACCCGAACTATTTGAAAATCGAATCAATGACATTTTTATGTACCAGACAGAAAAGAACACAAAGCATAAGTTAAAATGGAAAATCGCACATAGACTGTTACTATCATGTATCAAGTGAAAGTGTGTTTGTCTTGAAAAAATAGGGAAGGAGTGTTAAAATATACACAGAAATCAATGTATATTTTGAATGGAGAGAATGTTAATGATAAATTACAATAAACTGATGCAGAAGTTAAAAGACAAAAAAATTACAACATATACTATAAGGCAAAAAGGCTTAATTCCACAAGGAATATATACTAAAATGAAAATGTGTAGTGGTGATTCATGGGAGGATATTGAACGCAAAATAAAGGAGTACAATGAAAAACCAGAGAATGTAAAAAAGGGAAGAGTGTTTGCTAGTGGCGATGTATCAACAAAGACGATTGAGGATATATGCCAGCTTTTACAATGTCAGCCACAGGATTTAATAGAATGGAAAGTTGACTTAAAACCCGAATTATCCTACGAAAATCGTTATATGCAAGCAGAATCACAGGACGATTAAAAAGGGCACTTGATTTCTCAAATGCCCTAGTGTATAATCTACTTAGAAAGTGAATCGGATGTAATATCCGATTTGCCCTCAGTTGAATACTAAATATGAAATAGCATCTAACTTTGGTCGGTTGGGATGCTATTTCTTTTTATTATTATGATCGTCTATGTAAGACAGAGCCGCAAAAATTACTAGCACTAAAGTTAAAACTTCAAGCGTGTTCATAGGGCATCACCCTCCTTTATAAACTAGAGGGCATATAATAATCGGAAAATCACATCCTACTTTCTTTTCAATTACACAATAACAGTATAACATAAAGGGAACAGATGTTCAAACAAAAAAGAAGTAAATCTACTATATTATATATAGAAGAAAGACCTCTTATTTTTATGGCTGCTGCCTTTGGTGGATATTATCAACAGCCTTTTCAAGTTCTATTGTCTGCCATCGTTTGCGGATCACATCACTTTTCAGTTGTGCAAGTCGTTTGTTGGTGTATTTCTCAAACCAACGTATAAGGGATTTTGGAATGAATTTATCTGGTGTGTGTTGTAGAATGGAAAACAATATATCTTCCAGTTTAGACTGAATCTTATGTAGCATATCTTTGAAGCGGTTCTGCTTCTGAATCTCAATGTAAATATAAATCAACTCCTTCCTTATATAGTATAACGGAGATACGGAATATATACAAGGAATAAGGCAAAAATAACCTCAATTATTTTTTCAATATAAGGGGAATATTACTGAAAAAATGTGTATTAGTAAGTAGAAGGGCATATAAGATTTTCAATATTATTTTTAAAAACTTGCATGATTCTAATTCAATATTATTTTTTGGAGGTGTAGTTGATGGATGAACTGATAAGAGAGTTTGAAAACAAGTTGCGATTAGAGGGAAAATCCGATACGACAATAAAATCATATGTAACCTCAGTAAATGTATTTTTCAGATGGTTCAATGATAGTTTCGGAGAAGTTGGCTTTAAGAAACTGTATAGGGAAAATATTCTGGAATACAAAAGTTATCTTAAAAATGTAAGGACTAGCAAGAGGACGGGGCAGAATCTAAACGCAAAATCTATAAATGTTATGCTATCTGGATTGATTAAATATAATGAGCTGATGCAACCAGATAACATTGTAATAAGCAAAGCAGACTTGATAAAGGTACAAGCGGAAATAATCAGTCCTACCAATATCACAAAAAAGGAAGTTGAAGAGTTTAGACAAAGAGTGTTGCAATCTGAAGGATGTTCCGCAAAACGGAATTATGCAATAGTCACCATTATGGCTTATGCAGGATTAAGAATATCAGAAGTATTGCATTTGAAAAAGGTAGATGTAAACACTGCTGCGAGTCAGATTAGAGTAGCAGACGGAAAAGGCGAAAAACAAAGAACTGTTATTATCAATTCTAAGGTTATCTCGGCAATAAGGGAATACCAGAGATCAGATAATGTGGAATCAGATTATTTATTCCATAACAGCAAAGGAAAGATTCTGAATCCGTCCACCATAAATAAAGTATTTGATGAATTTAGTGTTGATGGCTACCATATCCATCCGCATATGCTTAGACACTTCTTTTGTTATAACGCATTGGAGAGCGGAGCATATAGCATCAATGAGGTATCAAATCAAGCTGGACATACAAGTATAAAAACCACATTGAAGTATTTGAACCCTAACTTAGAGCAAATCAAGAAAAAGAGCGAATTATTATAAATTTTCTGGTAAGGTGGGGAAAATCATTTTCAAAATGTGCATTGTATATATGTAGGACACAAAAGGAAGGAGCGGTTGAGTGGACAAAGAACCGAAACCAATAACAAAGCAAACTATACTGCAAATTGTTATAGGAAGCATAATTGCTGTATTGCTGATAATTTACACATAAAACGGAGGTAAGAGAATGGATAAGACATTATTAGAATTATTAAAAGAAGCAAAGGAAAAGGAAGAAAAGAAGATGAACAGATCGCAGGAGCAGAATACAGAAGATAGACAGCAGATTTTTAATGTAGGTTTTCAAGCTGGTATTCAGTACATGATGGATAAGATTGAAAGACAGTACCAATTAGGAAAACCGATTCTTGCAAACGATCATCTGTACTGGTTAAAAGGAGAAATTGAAAATCTGCATGACATTATGGATGATATTGAAGCTGAATACAATGCAGAAATAAGGAAAGATGAATAAATGCGTTATCGTACACTATATCGAGTAAAACGAAAATGCTTGATTTACTAAGCAAAAATGTTTAGTAATTGCGATAACCTACCAAATTAGTAGGGATTAAATTATATCGAGAATCATTCCTATGTAGTGAGTAATATTGAAAATATATACACTAATAAGTGAATTAACTTATGACATTGAAAAACCCTACTATATAGGGCATAAATAAGGAATTAAGCCCCAAAATGGTTTATCGTCAATAGAAAGCAATTTTTTAATGTAACAAGTATCATTACAACAAAACAACCACAACACACAGGAAAGAGAGGTCAACAAAATGAAAATAAACGCAGAAACAAAATTTGAAGTAGGACAGGAAGTTTTTCTTATTAAGAAACAGAAAAAAGTAATCGAGACAAAAGCTACCTGCGACATATGTTTTGGAACTGGTAGTATTTCATACAAAGGATATGACATGAGTTGTCCTAAGTGTCATGGAAATAGAAACATTGTATTAGATTCAAAAGATATGATGATATATGTAATAGAAGATTCGTGCAAAATTACTAGCTGTAGATATATGATTACCCAAAAGGAATCCTGTCTATATTACAAAACAAGCAGTAGAAATGGTCTTGTTCCAGAAAATGAAATATTTGCCACACAGGAAGAAGCACAAACCAGATGCAACGAACTTAACAAGGAGGTACAGTAACCATGATTAAAAGTACAAAAAATAATGATATGAAAAGCTATGCGGAGAAATTGAAAGCATATACCTATTACTCTTATATATCCTTAACAGCATGGATATTAAGTGGTGTAATACTTACAGTTTTACTTATAACCGACATTAAATTACCAGTTATCAGTTTAATTGTGTTACTGGTATCTTGCGGAATTGATTTGTATATATCTCATAAGAAGAAACAATTAGGAGTAGAGGAAGGAATTACACAAGCATTTCTTGTAAATGATGATACAGGCGAAAAAATCAAAATCAACATGCTAAAAATTGACAAGATGGAAAAGTTGTTGAATTTCTTAGGAATCGAATTTACGGAAAGCACTGTAGAGAATTAAATAAGGAGGCTCAAATTGTATTTCTATTTTAAATGTAAAGGAGTGATATTATGATGTATAACGAGGAAGAAACGTTACGCATTTGCAAAAAGTATAATATTGATGTGGTAAAAAAAGAAGGTCTTCCCCTGTATAATGGTGAAGATATGGATGAAAATTTTTCATTTGAAAATTTGATGAGTGAATCAATCCCGTTATTTGGTGATGAACATAAAAATTGAATACGACAAAGAAATAAATCAAGTGTTTATCAGTGGCGAAAACAAATCAATTCAAATAAATAGGACAGAAGTAGCAACAGTGGAAAAGATTCTGGAAGCATTGGAAATTCCATACACTGAAAAGTTGGGTGAGGTTTTTCTATTTGATAAGGAAATAGCCGATGAAGATAAAACGACAATGTTATCTCAGCTTAAAGAATTGAGAGGAGGTCACAACTAATGGCAACAGATAGACAGACACCTTGTTTATACTATGTTTGTGCAGGATTATGTACCAAGGGTAGAAAAGCGGATCACGCTCATTACTGCCAGCACTGCAATAAATACAAACCAAGGGTAAGATATAAGAATCAGAAGAAGGAAAAGTTAGAGAAAATCAGGAAGAACGAGAGGTATTAGAATGAAGAGAAAATTGAAATTTTTTACATATGGATTCTATATAAGCATGGTTGTATGGGCGTGCGGTTTGGTCGCATCTCTGATTGTGGAAAATGTAACAATGAAAATCCTTTTGATTCTCATACCATTAGCAATATATTGGTTTTTCATAATAGGTAAAAGTATCATCGAGGAAAAATGAGAAAATAAATTTACCACAAAAAGGGGAAAATGCAATCTAAAATGTGCATTATATAAGTGAAGAGGTAATGAAGTATGGCTATAACAATGGAAGATATTATTGAAAGCAACAGAGTAAAGGCAGAAGCGTGGAAAGCAGGAAGCATGGAATTATATCAATGCAGACAATAAGCAGTACATTAAGGTGGATGGTGTAGCTGTCGAGATTGAAGTTGATTATGATGCACCAGTTCCAGTATTACATAGGAAAGAAACTGATCCAGAGAAGAAAAACAGTGACTGGGGCTTTGGAGAATATGCGTTACTTTCTGATGAAACGCATATGTATGATTTTTATGTTCTTGCATCTGATAATTGGATTATACAGGATGCAGACGGAACTATTAGAGTTTGGGATCATAATAGTCCAGAGTGCTGCAATGAATTGTTTTTCGGCAAAGATGATGATTATGTCTGTGAGAAAGTAGCAGATGATACATATATCAAAGCTGCGGTATAACTTCTGAAATGCTAGGGTAAAGTTTTTGTAGGGAAATTTAATA
>ULML01026687.1_pt1 | contig 13331 bp, 30 predicted proteins | sample 1951651 | NCBI WGS metagenome assembly ULML01 (sample SAMEA4835549, study PRJEB28245) | human gut metagenome | biome: gut microbiome; material: fecal sample | place: Denmark | collected 2008
TCTGACGGAAAAGTGCGGAAAAGACGAAGATATCTCCCGTCTGCCGCTGCTGCAGAGGGAATGATGATCCGGAAAGACGGGCGTCAGTTTTTTGCACAAATACACAAAAAAGAGTTTACTTTATCCGCAGATGTGTTATATTAACGGTAAATTTACGTATGACAGTGAAAGAAAACGATAAAGGTAAAAGTTTACAGGTGGATTGATTATAATATGAAAACAAAATCGCATTATGAACTGGCGGAGTATCTTCTGAGCCAGTATCCGCAGCCGCTTTCCGGAATAAGCGGCTTTGCTCTGAAGTTCGGAAGTGTTCTGCCGGATATCTGTTTCTATACGCATATTCAGAGTCACCGGTATAAGGGATCCTTCGACAGAATTGAGGTTAGGCGAAACTCGAAATATTCTTTTAATCTAATATTGTGTAGTGTTTAACCTAATATTAGACTAAAAACTAAATAAAGTCAATATAACTTTCGAAAATTGCCTAATCCGGCAATGAGATAGGAGGTGATGCATTGATCTACAACAAAATCAAGGAAGAAGCCACAAGAAAAGGAACGAGTATCAGCGCACTGGAAAAGGCTGCCGGACTTGGAAATGGCGTCATCGGAGGATGGAAGAGCTCTTCTCCGACACTGGATAAGCTGAAGAAAGTTGCAGGGATCCTTGGGGTTTCGATCGACTATTTGGTAGAGGACGACGCGAGTTAGGAGGTGGTGAATGAAAGATCTTATGGGGCTTTCACGGAAAGCCAGCGATATAACAAAGAATACGGAAGCTTATCGGGAACTTTTCGCGGATCTGTTTTTAGAAGAGATGAAAAAGATGAAAGGCACCGACCTTGCAAAGTACCTTTCATGTGAACTCAGCTATGAAAACGGCAAAGCAGAAGAATACAAAGTTATCTTAACGCTGCCTGTCGAGCTGTTTGATGAATTCTATCCCTTTGAAAGTAATATCAAAGGATAATTCTTCAGGTGGCGTAATGTTAATTGTCATTCTGCTTTTCGGCAATATTTTATCAATCAGTTCATCAGAGAGATTGCCTATGTATCCATCTCTTTCAAGTTCTTCTACGGAGGATATAGCGTTAAAAAGATAATCTTTGTTTTTAAATATAATATGAAAACGCATATTATCTGTCTTTCGATAATGCTCATAAGCTTCTGCCAAAAGCGCTAAAGCTGCGGGAGTCATGTACTTTCTCCTTTCCAATATCTTGATACGGTAACAATTCACAAGAAAATTATAACACGGTATCAAAACGGTATCAACAAAAAAGGAGGTGAAACATGAAAGTATGGACGATCAGGTTACCTGACGATCTGGACAAGCAGCTTACAGAGCAAGCCAGAAAAGAAGATCTGAGTAAGAATCAGGCGATTAAAGCCGCAGTCAGGAAATGGCTGGCGGAGAAAAAGGCGCAGGAAGACGACGCGAGTTAGGAGGTGAGAGGGTGCATCATTACATAACAAAATATGCAATAGATGGTGAATAGTACGCAGAAACTTGGATTCAGATCGATCTGCTTTGGTTGGGCTTCTGCTTTAGCAGAAAGGCGATAAAAATTCTATGATGAAACACGAACAAATCATCGCTTATATCAATGCGAAGAGAGAAGAGCAAGGTATTTCAAAGAAAGAATTCGCGAAGATGATCGGCTGCACACAGAGAGCCTTTCGGTATTGGGAACTCGGGGAACGCAAGATATCAATAGACACAGCGGATAAAGCACTGAAAGTGTTGGGAATATCGGCGGTGATCGGAGAAGAGAGAGGGGGTGAGTAGCGGTGAACGAAGATGGTCTGTTCTGTTTATGCCAGCATTTTGCAACATGGTATGAATCAATAAAAAACGGCACACGTCCGGATTTTGAAAAACCTTGCGAGGAGTGTAAAAACCAGGATGTGTGCGTATTGGAAGGTTTTCGCTGGCAGGAAAAAATACTTCCGATATTAGCTGATCAGGGAGTTTACCTTAGAATGGCTCGTCAGGAGCGCTTTCATAATAACGAACAAGAGATTTCTGCTCAAATCTTAGAGGAAGTACGAAAGATAAAACAGGTACTGGTAGATGAACAATCAATAGAAAAAAGAATAGCTGATCTTGAAAAAAAAGTTCAAGATCAGCCACTGGAGATTATCAGTACGCTGATAGGCATCCGGCAGAAAGAGGTGTCAAAATCTACTCCTCCGCATCGTTGGGGTTCTGAAAGCCAATACGACGAGCAGGTTTAGATTTGTCTTCTCTTTCTATAGAGATGATCAAAAAATTAAGCTGACTGATATGCTGTATGAGCTGTGCATCTTTACCATGCACAAAGCCGTAAAAATACAGAATATCGGGATTTTGATAGCCGATATCGGTAACGATCATTGTGATAGATGTACCAAAGGATGCAAGTTTTAGAGCTATTTCGTGGTCGTCATCCAAGTTTTGCTCAAAACGACGTATTTCTTCCATGATCTTTTCATGGATCCAGTCAGCAAGATGATGGTCTCGAAATTGTAAATCCATAGTAGCCTCCTTTCGTAATACTCGGCTGCTGCAACAGCCTGTAAGGAGATTATAGCACGGGGAGGAAGAGGAACAGCGAGCGGAAAAGGAGAACTGAAACATGACGAACTCGGAAAGGATCCGTCAGATGACGAATGAAGAGCTGGCAGAGTTTCTGCGAGGGATAGAAAGATATCCGGACGGCCCATGGTGGGACACTTTCCACGAAGGAGTTTGTGTGAAATGTCTGTATCATAACGATTGTGATAACTGTGAGGAGGATGAGATTCTGTGGTGGCTTGATCAGGAAGCGTAATAAAGGACAAATCTCAGAACATATCTTTCAACAGGAGGTGAAGAGATGAGAAAGGAAAATGTAACAGTAAGAATTACCAGAAATCCGGACGGTGTAGCCATATACAACCGGCTTATTGCTCTGTACGAAGATCAGTACGGATGCGACACAGGGTTATACGCCGTCCCGAAAGGAAGCAAGAACGAAGATACCGAAGAGGAGGATGCAGGCTGATGCCTGCCGGAAAGGACAAGCTATGCTGAAGTATGAGGAAGAAATAAGGATTCCTTCTTTGCGAAATTGCACGGAAAGAGAGAAGATGATCCCTTCTTTTCCGAAAGAGGACAAGCAGGAAATCTGTAGTCTGTTATGCAAGGCACTGCGGGCAACGATCAATACCAGGGATCTGGTCTCCTTGAGCTATTATCCGGAAAATGAAATCGTAATCGCCTGCTTTAGGGGAGGTGGAACAAAGCAGATCAACGTGGCGCTCGATTCCGGGACAGCGATGATCCGGGACATCATGAGGCATCTGGGAGTGTAGAGGAGAAAGACACATGAAAGAGAAAAGAGAGTTAAATCTGGATACATTCGGAGAAATCATGGATGAGTTTCTGAAGGAAAACAAAATACAGATGCTTATCACAATCCCGGAAGGCAGTATAACGCCAGAGATAGAGAGCAACACCCGATTAGGGCCTGTAGTTCACTTTTATATCCTGCTGAAAGCTCTCACCACGGTCGTGAAAGAAACGGTGGATGTGATGAGTATCGATGCAGGCTCACCGGAGTGGGAACATACGGTTGATGTAATGCTGTCTTTGGTAAGACAGGACATTATGGACAGTAAGCCAGAGGAGGAAGAAAAGGCATGAAAAAGTACATCATAGCGGCAGCCATCGCCGCCGGCTACATCATCCTCTGCCGACTGACCAGAGGATACTGGAATCTCGGAGGCGATGCCATCGTGATCGCCATGGCTGCGGTAGCCTGGGCGGTTCTGAGAGTAGGTCTGAAAAGAGACGCCGGCGCCAGAGAGGTGGACGAGCCGACTCCGATCAGAGTAGCTAAGGCGACCGGGGGGCATCAGCAGGTCGAACCGTCATGCAGAATAAAATCAGGCGCTCGCCTGCGGAAACAGGACGGGCGCCCGAAAAAAGAATAATACCACGATGAAAGGATAACACGAAAATGTGGGTTTGTAAACGGTGCGGCAGCACTTTTTCCGATCCGGATCTGGTGCGTGATCACGGAGAGCAGTATGGCGTCTGCCCGATCTGTGGCAGCAAAAGTATTAAAGAGACGCGGACCTGTTACGTCTGCGGGAATGCGACGGATAACTACGGACTCTGCGACGAGTGTCAGGCAGAACTTCGGGAGGAATTTAAGGAATGGTTTCAGGGGAAATGCAGAAAACTGAAGGAATATGATGTGATCCGTTGTATCGATGAGTATCTGGAGGAAATCGGATGAAGATTTTAGCGAAAACGAAGGATATGCCACGGGAAGAATGGCTGGCGCTGCGCCGGTCCGGTATCGGAGGAAGTGACGCAGGGGCAATCTGCGGACTGAATCCGTTTCGATCTGCTATCGATGTCTGGTCGGAAAAAACGGCAGAAACGCCGGGGACGGAACGGGACAGTGAAGCGATGCGGGTTGGAAGGGATCTGGAAGACTATGTAGCAAAGCGCTTCTGCGAAATGACGGGCAAGAAGGTACATAGAAAAAACGCCATGATGCAGAGCGAAGAGGATCCGTTTATGATTGCCAATATCGATCGCATGGTAGTAGGCGAAAATGCGCTGCTGGAATGTAAGACGGCAAACGCCTATGCCGCGGAGCAGTGGAAGGACGGGAAATGCCCGGAGTTTTATGAGGTACAGTGCCATCATTACATGGCCGTCACCGGCACGGACAAAGTGTATCTGGCCTGCCTGATCATGGGGATTGATTTTGTGATCTGCGAGATTGCGCGGGATGAGGAAGTGATATCCAGCCTGGTTTCGATTGAAAAGGATTTCTGGGAGAAGTATGTGCTGCCGAAGCGCATGCCTCCGCCGGACGGATCGGATTCTGCCGGCAATGCTATTAAAGAAATGTATACTGCCTCGAAGGCGGAAGTGGTGGAACTTCCGGATTTTGAAAAACAGATCAAACGGTACGATGAGATCACGGGGCTTATGGATACGCTGAAACGTGAGAAGGATCAGATCAAGCAGGAGATCATGCTTGAGATGGAGGACTGTGACACGGCCTATGTTGCGGACCGTAAGATTACATGGAAGAGTCAGAAAGGGCATACAACAATCGATTCCAAGCGTCTGAAGGCGGAAATGCCGGAAGTGTATGAGCAGTACAGTAAGGTCGGAAATCCGACAAGGGTATTCCGGATCTGGTGACGACATAGCTGTCTTATTAAAATTTTTCGTCCTTTCTTTTCATAAGAAGGAACGAAGGATGCTGTTAGGAAAGCAGATTTTAACAAAAGAAGGAGCAGAAGAATGAGTGTGAAAAACAAATTGGTCACAAAGGCGAATACGGTGGCGGAGACGGCAGGTAAAAACAGGGAACCGAGGAGCATGAAAGACTGGATCATTGCCATGGAACCTCAGATTGCAAAGGCTCTGCCTTCCGTTATTACACCGGAGCGTTTTACCCGGATGGCGCTGACAGCGGTCAGCAGTGATCCGAAGCTGGCAGAGTGTACTCCGCAGAGTTTTCTGGGTGCAATGATGAACGCGGCACAGCTGGGGCTGGAACCGAATACTCCATTGGGACAGGCTTATCTTATCCCATTTCGGAATAAGGGCCGTATGGAAGTGCAGTATCAGACCGGATATAAGGGTTTGATTGAACTGGCACATCGTTCCGGAGAGTTTAAGAGCATCGAGGCACGTGTGGTATATGAGAACGATGAATTCGAGTATGAATACGGCCTGAATCCGAAACTGGTACATAAACCGGCTATGCAGAATCGCGGGGAAGCGATTTGTTATTACGCTGTATATACACTGGTAAACGGCGGATTTGGTTTTGAGGTCCTGTCAAAGGAAGATATACGGAGGCACGCAGAAACTTATTCCCAATCTTTTGGAAGCGGATACAGTCCATGGAAAACGGCCTTTGATGAAATGGCGAAGAAGACTGCAATCAAAAGAGTACTGAAATATGCTCCGATCAAAACAGAGTTTGCCCGTGCGTTAATTACAGACGGGACGATCCGGACGGACTTCTCTTCCTGTCTGGAGGAGGCGACATTTGAAAAGGTACTGATCGAGGAAGCAAAAGTGGTTGAGATGGAAGAAGCGGAGCAGCCTGCCGGACAGGAAGAAAAGAAAGAGGAGGGGCTGAAAACATCAAGGAAAGATGCTCCTCCGGATCCGCAGGAGCCCACCGAAGAGGAGAAGGCGGCCATTCTCGCAGCGGAAATGGCGGAAGCAGAAGCAGATAAAGCAGCGATGGAAAAAGAAATGGAGACAGTGCAGTGATTTCAGTAAAAGAGAACAGAATTACGTTCGAAGGAAGCGTAGAAGAGCTTCTGAACGAACTGGCTAATATCGTAGATAAGCTTTACGATTCGATAAAGGAAGGCGTCGGACGAAAATATGCGGAAAATCTTCTTCAGGTAGCTTTTTACGCAGGCATTTATGGCAGGGCCAAAACAGGCAGATTCGAAATGGAGCAGCAGAATACGGAAGCAAAGCAGGAATCAGGCAGTGTTCTGGATGAGCTTTTGGAGAAGCTGGTGAAGGGAGAATTATGAACGTCGTTGTGCTGATCGGGAGGCTGACACGGGATCCGGAAATTCGGTATACTGACAGTCAGACCGCCATCGTAAATTTTTCTCTCGCGATTGACCGGGGAAAAGACAAAAATGGCGAAAGCAGGAGAACTGATTTTCCGCGTATCACCGTATTCGGCAAACTGGCGGAAAACTGTAACCGGTATCTGGCCAAAGGGAGAATGGTCGCGATACAGGGACGTATTCAGACGAGTTCCTACCAGAATAAAAATGGCGATACCGTGTACACGACAGATGTCATCGCTGATCGTGTGCAGTTTCTGCCAAACGGAAAGAAGGACGGAGACGGACAGACAGCCGCCTCCGCGTCAAACAATCAGGGGTATGACCCCTATCAGCCAAAAGGCACGCAGCAGATGCATATGAACCAGATGAATCAGGAGAATCAGATGCCGGCGGGCTTTGAGGCAATCAATGATGACGATGTACCATTTTAGGAGTACATAAATATGGCAAAGCAGCTGACAAAAGGGCTGCACTATTTTCCCAAATATGTGGATTATTATGATGATTTCAGAATCATTGATCTGATTTCAAAATACGGGCCCATTGGACAAACCGTTTACGATTACATTCTGACACAAGTCTATAAAGAGGGATACTATCTGGAAATCCCGATCGATAAATTGGCGCTGCTTGCAGTGAGGGCAGTCGGAGCCAAATGGGTGACAAAAGAATTTGCGATCAACGTCATTACTTACTGCGGCGATATAGGTCTCTTTCGGGTTGACCTCCTGAGTATGGGCGTCATAACGTCCGCCGAGATACAGCGGCATTATGTATTTGTAAAAGAACAGCTCAGGCACAAATTCCAAAAAGAAAAATATTGGGTGCTCGATGAAAATGATGAAGAAATGGAGCACCCTGTATTAAGTGCACCCTTAAATGAGCATAAATGTACATTTAACCGCGATAAATGCGCAGTTATAGAGGATAAATGTGCATTTATAGAGACAAAAGAAAAGAAAAGTAAAGTAAAGAAAAGAAAAGTAAAGGAAACGCTTCCGTTGGATCCGGCGGCGGCTTCTGTCTTTCAGACTTTTACTGATTGTGGATTCCAACTGAATTCACATTTTGCAGAGCGTTTACTGGGTCTGATTGATGATTACGGTGCGCTCTGGGTAGAAGAAGCGATTAAGCGGTCAGCAGACCGGGGCGTGAAGAAACTCTCTTATATCGAGGGGATCCTGCGGAATTGGGACAACGTAGGAGCGATGGATGATGAAAGGGATAAAAGGAAGGAGGAGAAGAATGCAGAACGCGGCAGAAAACAGGAACCTGCAGAGCCTTTCGATCCGTTTGCCGGAGAAGAGATTCTCTGACTTCGGCAGGGAGCAGGAAAGGGACCCGCAGAAGCTGCGCCTCCGGCAGATCGAGCGCTATAACAGCAAGAGCGGTGACCTGACCGGATATGACTGTGAACTCTGTCATAACAAAGGACACTCTCTGCGCCTCATAGATGGACGGGAAGTGTACGAGGAATGCAGATGTATGGAAATACGAAAAAGTCTCCGTCAGATAAAACTGAGTGGCTTAGAGAGGGCGATTCAGTCTAAGACCTTTGCTACTTTTGAGGAGAGAGAGGACTGGCAGCGGCGAATGAAGGAGAAAGCTGTGCAGTACGCAAAGAATCCGGAAGGCTGGTTTATCGCATGCGGACAGCCGGGCTCCGGCAAGACGCACATCTGTACTGCCATCGCCGGCGAGCTGCTGCGGAAAGGCATCGCGGTGCGATATATGCTCTGGCGGGAAGATTCCGTACCGCTGAAAGCGGTAACGACGGACAAAGAGGAATACTTCCGGCGGATGGAGCCGCTGAAGAAGGCACAATGCCTGTACATCGATGATCTGTTTAAGGGCGGAACCTCCGCACCGGATCTGAAACTCGCTTTTGAGCTGCTGGATTACCGGTATCGCAATGATCTTCCGACCATTCTCAGCACGGAAAAGAATCTCAGTGATCTGGATGAAATTGATGAGGGAATCGGCAGCCGGATTCGGGAGATGAGTCAGGGACGGCGAGTCTGGATTGCGAAAGATAAAAGAAAGAACTGGAGATATGGGAAAGAACAATAGAGTGAAAAAGACCCGGAAAAAACCGCCTGCGATTCCGGAACAGCTGATAAAGGAGGAGCTGAAACGGTTTAAACGCCAGAATCAAGAAGCGATATATCAGAAATTTGAGAAAACGATTTATCCCATTGCATTGGAGGAAGCTTTTCTGAGATTGATTTATCTTACACTCATGACAGCACGGGATAAGTTCGGTTTTGGGAAGGATCGTTTAACACGTCTGGCCGATGGTATTCTCAACAATTACGAGTGTGTAGCGGATCAGCTGGTGACATTGCAGGACATGTCAGATGAAATTTATCGGATTACCGGGCATCGTTTTGAACTCTCCAGTGAGGACCTGATGAAGCGTGCGAAAGAAGCTGTGGGGGAAAAAAGGATGATCAACAGTAAACAGAAAGGCGCGGCCGGTGAAAGGGAATGGGCAAAGTTCTGTCGGAAACATGGATATCGGGATTGTCGGCGTACTGCACAGTACTGCGGGAATACCGGAGACGCTTCCGACGTGGTAGGTCTGATAGGAATCCATCAGGAAGTCAAGCGTGTGGAGCGTCTGAATCTCGAGAACGCTATGGAACAGGCGTCTCGAGACAGTGCGGCATTGGATAATCTGCCGATTGTCGCACACAGGAAAAATCGGGGAGAATGGATGGTTACTATGTGGGCGGAAGACTGGTTTGCATTGTATGATGCATGGAGCAAGGAAAACTATGGAAAGCAGAATGAAGACGATACAGAGCCAGTGCCAGCGCCATGACTGCTATTATTTGGAGGCGCTGGGAGACGGACATATTTATTACTGCAATTACATCGGGCATACCGGTCACCGGCGCGGCTGTACGGCCGCGGAGTGCAACAGATACAGAAAGAAGAACGGCAAAAAGCCGAAAAATCAGATTTACATCGGCAAAGGAGTGTGAAGAGCAATGTTCGGACGAAGGAAAAGAATAACGAATTTGGAGAAGATTCGGCGCAGGATGACACAGCATGAGATTGCGGTACTAATCTCTGACAGCTTTTGTTACTGTCCGAAGCACAGAGACGGCGTGGTGGCGTGCAGCAAGGTAAGTTGTACGGAATGTGCGGAAAAATGGCTACAGGAAGAAGCGGAATTATGAAACGGCGAAAGACAGTAATCGGAGAATACACCGGCACCGGAGGAACGAACCGGGTACCGGTAACCATTAAGGTGGAGACTGGCGGGAAAAACGAAACGCTGAGCCTCTGCACCAACACCGGGGCGGGAATATCCGTGTCTCTGGAGGAGCTGCGGAAAGTGTTGGAAATGGCTGGAGCAAAGTGAAAGACAGAAACAGAAGATGAAGGGAAAGGCGGAATGAACGAGAAAGAAGAAAAAGCGATTAAGCGGCTACAGACTGCCTCTGAAATGTCATTTTTAAGGAATATCGAGGAAGGAAAGCGGAAGATGGCGAAAAAGATATGCGAAATCTGCGGAGAGAAATTTGAAGGCCATACGAGGCAGAAGCAGTGTATGAAGTGTCTCACCGAGGAACTGAACCGGCGTGTAATCGGCGCAGTGTGTGTGGTCTGCGGGAAACGGTATATACGTCAAAGATCAGCGCAGAAGTATTGCTCTCCGGAATGTCGAAAAGATGCGGAGAAAGAACAGGCGGAGGCAAGGAAGAAAAATGCGATCATGAATGAAAAAGTGGCAAGACAGATGGCGAAGATCCGGGAAAAATCGCAGATTGACCAGAAGATTGCAGAGGCAGCGGCTGCGGGCATCAGCTACGGAGAATTACAGGCGAGGAGGTATCTGGCGAATATTCCGCCAATCGATACAAGGATAAGAGGGAAAGAAGAATGATAAATGTAGAAAAATGGAAGAATGAAATCTTAGAGTGCGTAAACGGGAATAGTGAAGTTGCACTTTGTAAAGGTAAGCCAACACCATGTAACGGGACTAACTGTTATGATTGTGATATTTATAATGTTAAAGGTGAATGTTCAGCTAATATTATCAAATGGATGTTCAAAGAATATGCAGAACCTCCGGAATATACTACATTAACACCGGAAGAGATACGGTTTTGCGAGGTATTACCGGATTATTGGGTGGCAAGAGATTCCGATAATACGCTTTGGTTATTTGCAGATAAACCTTATAGAGCATCTGACCGTTGGGATCTGATTGGCAGCACCCCGATTGAGATAAACACGGAAAAGGTTAAAGCCGACTTTAAATTTATCTCGTGGCAGACAGATGCCTATAACACGAGTGAAATGCTGACATGGGAGGTGAATAAATGATACAGCCGATTGACGCGGAGGAAATCAGAAAACTGATTGAAGCACACGGAAAACGTGAAAGCATCACCATTTGCATGGAAGAAGCGGCGGAATACATACAGGCGCTGTCCAAAATGCTGCGGATCACAGACTGGGAAAAGGATTATCAGCGGCGCCGGGCAGCGCTGGCCGAAGAAACAGCAGACGTCCTGATCAGCGTGTTGATGTCTGCCGTAGTCTATAGTATATCGGCAGAGGAGATCGCAGAGGCGGTAAAACAGAAAATGATCCGCAATCTAAAGCGGATTGAAGATTCATTGCAATAAATTTGGAACTGAGTTTGAACAACTTGAAATGGGAGGGATGGGGTGAACGCAGACAATATTAAGAACATAGGAAAACTCCGAAAAGAGGCGAGAGGCTTGGAGTTGCTGATCAGAGATATCTCCGGAGAAGTCGTTGAAGATGTGGTAAGCGGATCCTCTCCCGTTTTTCCATATGGGAAACATAAAATCATCGTCCGGGGCGTGGATGAAAAGCGTCTTCACAGTCTTCGGATCCGGCTGATCAAGAAGAAGCGGGAACTGGAGAAAGCGATCGAAGAAGCGGAAGCGTATCTGGAAACGGTAGAGGATCCGGTCGACCGCAATATTCTGCGACTGCGCTGTGAAATGGGCCTGGAATGGAAGGAAGTGGCCGAAAGATGCGGAAGCACAGAAAATGCCTGCAAGAAAAGATTTAGCAGATTGATGAGAAAATTAGAGTAAAAAATGAAAGTTGTCACACATGTCACGTTTGAAACCAGTACTATGATATTGAGCCAAACTGAAGATTTTTTCTTCTTCAATAGTCCTTCTTAGAAATGTGAAATGCGAACAACAGCAGAGCCTCGTCCGATGGACGGGGTTTTCTGCTGCTTTGAAAAAAAATAGGGAATCCTTCTTTAAAAAAGTGTGTAAAAAATGTGTATAGAATTCTTGACTAATACACAAAAAATGTGTATCATATTCACTGTAAGGAGGATACACGATGAAACGAAGAGACCTGATAAAAAAGCTGGAAAACGCAGGGTTTCGTTTCAAGGAACATGGCGGAAATCACGACACCTACAAACGTGGAAGTGATACGGAACAAGTTCCCAGACACACCGAAATCAATGAAATAACAGCGAAAAGGATATTGAAAAAATGGGGATTGAAATAAATCCCCTCAACATCCTTTCCTTGTTTGGAATAAAGAAGGAGGAATGAAGAATGAAACGAGCATATCCGACCTTTATCGCACCATGTGACGGGGATTATCTCGTATATGTACCGGATATGGATATTTACACGGAAGGCAACAGTGTAACTGATGCGATTGAAATGGCAAGGGATGCGATAGGACTGAAGGGAATTGATTTTGAAGATGATGGAAAAACGATTCCCGAAGCATCTGACTATGAATCGGCAGTTGTGAAAGCAAAAGAAGATACAGAGGATTTCGATTATACCTGTGGAATCCTGACGATGGTCGATGTGGATTTTGTAGAATATCGGAGGCGGAATGATAACCGAATGGTGCGTAGAAATGTCACCCTGCCAAACTGGTTAAATGCGGAAGCGGACCGGCTGCACTTAAACGTGTCACGGGTTTTACAGGAGGCTTTAGCAGATAAAGTGGAACAGATGAGATAAGAGACAGCGGAAGCACCCGGAAAGCCGGGTGCTTTTTCTGTGCGATAAAAAGGCAGGTGAGACCGGTGGCAGGAGGCAGAAAAAGAAAATATGAATACGGGCTGACAGCAGACGGTCTCACGCTGCTGGAAGGCTGGGCGCGAAACGGTTTGACGGATGAGCAGATCGCACACAACTGTGGAATTACAGCCAAGACTTTATACGAATGGAAAATTCGGCATGGTGAGATAAGTGAGGCCCTAAAAAAGGGCAAGGAAGTCGTGGATCTGGAAGTGGAAAACGCTTTGCTGAAGCGGGCGCTGGGCTATCGGTATACAGAAATTACCCGGGAGCCGGAACGCGATCCGGTGACCGGAGAGATTCGTCTGACAATTAAGAAGCAGGTGGAAAAAGAAGTCGCACCGGACACCACAGCGCAAATTTTCTGGCTGAAGAATCGGCGTCCGGATCTGTGGCGCGACCGGAAAGACGTGAAGATGGATGCTGAGGTAAAAAGGGACAATCCGTTTGAGGGGCTGACGACCGAAGAACTGAAGAAGCTGATCCGCAATGGATAGGGAAACAATCCTGCGGGAAGCGAAACTGGAACTCGCACGACGCGAGTTCTTTTTTTATTGTCATCTGAAGGCGCCGGACTTCTATCGGGAAGACCGGACCTTTTTAGTCACCCTCTGCGGAGCGTTTCAGGACTTTTTAGCATCCGATGATGATGTGATGATCGTCAATCTGCCGCCAC
>ULML01013250.1_pt1 | contig 13326 bp, 6 predicted proteins | sample 1951651 | NCBI WGS metagenome assembly ULML01 (sample SAMEA4835549, study PRJEB28245) | human gut metagenome | biome: gut microbiome; material: fecal sample | place: Denmark | collected 2008
TAAGCTGAGTGGTCAGGATGTGCATCAGCTTTTCACGAAGTACCGGTTCCTCCACCGGGAACATGATCTCCACACGTCTTTCCAGGTTTCTTGGCATCCAGTCAGCACTAGCACAGTAAAATTCCGATCTTCCGTCATTGGCAAAATAAAAGATACGGCTGTGCTCCAGGAAATTTCCCACAATGGAACGCACGGAAATATTTTCACTCACTCCCGGAATTCCGACGCGCAGACAGCAGATTCCGCGCACGATCAGATCAATCTTTACACCGCTTGCAGATGCCTCATACAGCGCCGCAATAATGCCTGGATCACAGAGGGAATTCATCTTTGCCACGATACGGGCTTCCCTTCCCTGCCGTGCATTTTTCGTTTCCCTGCCGATCAGGCGCAAAAATTTATCCCGCAGCCAGTATGGTGCCAGCACCAGCTCATTCCATGCCAGCGGCTCGGAATATCCGGATAACATATTAAACACCGCTGTGGCATCCTCCCCGATCGACTCTTTGCAGGTAAAGATTCCGCAGTCCGTATATAACTTTGCCGTCGAATCGTTATAGTTTCCGGTTCCCAGATGGACATAGCGACGGATTCCATCCTCCTCCCGGCGGACCACCAGTGCGATCTTGCTGTGTGTTTTAAGACCAACGAGACCATAGATCACATGACAGCCTGCCTGTTCCAGTTTTTTCGCCCATACAATGTTGTGCTCCTCATCGAAACGGGCTTTCAGCTCAACCAGAACCGACACCTGCTTGCCGTTTTCCGCTGCCTGTGCCAGACTGCTGATAATCGGGGAATTTCCGCTGACTCGATACAGTGTCTGTTTAATCGCCAGGACATCCGGATCTTTGGATGCCTGCCGGATGAAATCCACAACCGGATCAAAGGTTTCGTATGGATGATGCAGAAAAATATCCCCTTTGCGGATTGCGGCAAAAATGTCACTTCCCGGTGTAATTTCCGGCACCTGCTGCGGCGTATACGGTTTATAGCGGAGATGGTCATATCCGTCAATCCCATACATTTTCATTAAAAAAGTCAGATCAATCGGTCCTGCAATCTGAAAAATATCCTCATCCGATACTTTCAGCTCCGTCTTTAAAAATTTCAGAAGTTTTTTGTCTACCTTCTCTTCAATTTCCAGACGGATAACTTCTCCCCACTGACGCATCTTTAATTTGTTTTCAATCTCTTTCAGCAAATCTGATGCCTCATCCTCATCAATTGTCAGATCTGCGTTTCGCATGATCCGGTACGGATATGCACACAATACCTTGTAATTGGAAAACAATATGCCGATGTTGCGTTCTATGATCTGCTCGAGGAGAATAAACGATTTTGTCTCCCCTTCGCTTGGAATCTGTACCAGACGCGGCAGAACACTTGGCACCTGCACGGTCGCAAACACGGTCTCATCCTCCGTTTTCTTTCCGGTCAGAAGTGCTGCAATATTCAGTGTTTTATTGCGGATCAGCGGGAACGGACGCGATGCATCCACAGCCATCGGGGTAAGTACCGGATATACATTTTCCATAAAATAGCGATCCACAAAACGCGCCTGTTCCTCACTCAGATCTTCATGCGCATCCAGAAGATAAATCCCTTCTTTGTGCAGAAGCGGCATCAGGGAACGGCTGAATGTACTGTACTGGATATTGACCAGCTCCCTTGCCTGTTTATTGATGGCGGAAAGCTGCTCCGTTGCGGTCATTCCGGCGATATCACGCTTTTTATATTTTGCATGTACCATATCCTTTAAGGATGCCACCCTTACCATGAAAAATTCATCCAGATTGGAAGAGGTAATACTGACAAATTTCAACCGCTCCAAAAGCGGAATGGATTTATCCCTTGCTTCACTTAATACACGCTGGTCAAACTTAATCCAGCTGAGTTCACGGTTTTCATAATATGCCGGATCTTTAAAATCTATTTTTGTGTCCATAAAAGCCCTCCGATCTAATAGTTATAAATACGCTTCTCTTTTAAAACAGGTTTCATGCTGTATACATTTTCAAAATAAGAGGTCTTTGCGTCAAACAATGCCTGTTCCAGTGCAATATCCTCAAATGCCTCGACCGTAATCACGAGTTTTCTCTCCCTTACCGCGATCCGGATATTTTTAAACTTCTGTTTATGACTCTGATCCAGCGCATTTGCCACACGAAGAATTGCCGAAAGTTTTGCCACGCAAAGATACTCTTCCTGACTCAGCACATCGGCGACTTCCTCATACGGGTCCAGAGGAAGGGTATTGTAACGCACGATCTGTGCAACAATCTCCCGCTCCTGATGGGTCAGACCGATAATCTCTGAGGACATGATAATATGATACGTACTCTCCGACGCTTCCGCAAAGCTGACATACTTTCCACAGTCATGCAGGATTGTAGCCACCTGAAGCAGCAGACGCGCTCGCTTTCCAAGTCCGTGTTCCTGTTTCATCGCATCAAAAATCTTAATGGATAGCTTGGAAAGTGTCTGAATGTGTGGAGAAAAACTGTGGTAATGCTCCGATAAAAATGTGGCCGCCGAAATGACATCCGCATCAAAATCATGTGTCGATGCCAGCAGTTTATTGTGCTGTGCATAATCAAATGCCATACCATCCTGAATATTTGCGCCCGGAACCCATACCTCTTTCGGATTCACATTCTGTGCCATCATTTTATACAGCACAAGTGCCGGAATAATTAACGGTTCCCTCTCATCCGAAAGATTCAGTTCCGCTGTAATTTCCTCCAGTGTTTTTTTGAGCAGTTTATCGATAAATTTAGAGAATTTATCCAGCTTTACCTGCCGGCTTTTTCCGCCTTTTTCCTCAATCTTTTTGACCAGGCCGTCGGCATAGTCACTGATCAGGATCAGATAATCCACCGGCGTATTCATATACATGGCACGGAATCCCTCGAGTTTTTTATTGACATATTCCTCAATCTGGTTTTCATACATTTTCAGGGAATATCCGCGGTCTCCAAGCAGATTCCGCAAGCGCATGATGCCCGCTTCCATGTGCTGTGTCGTGATCATCTTTCCGTTGCGGAATAACGTAATCTGTACGCTCGCTCCGCCGACATCCACGACTGCTGCACTCGTCTTTATCATCTCCTCAAACACCGGACTTCCCGCCACCGCTTTATAACTGATAAAACGGTGTTCCGAATTGCTGAGCACCTTTACCCGGAATCCGGTTCTAAGATAAATCTGGTCGAGAACAAATATCTCATTCGTGGTATCCCGGAGTGCGGCTGCGGCACAGACTTCATAACTGTCTACCTTGTAGCTTTCCATAATCTCTTTAAACTGCGCCAGTGTTTCACAGAGTTCTTCCACCTGCTCATATCCGATTGTCCCGGTGCCGTAAGCACCTTTCCCCAGTTCCTGCCGGGACCGGATGTGATCCACCTCATGAAACTTTTTTCTGTTTGTAAACTCAAATACCTTCAGGCTCACATCGTATGTGCCAATATAAATTGCTGCAAATGTGTGAATTGCCATACGCCCACCTTCTTTCACCAATTCTGACTAATACGTACCAAGAATCCGGAATGCAATTGTTTCCTCCCGAAGTCCGCGCAGCGCATTCTGCACTGCATGATCCTCAAATCTTCCCTCAAAATCAACAAAGAAACGATATTCCCAGTTTTTATTCTGTAACGGACGTGACTGGATATTTGTCATATTCAGTCCATTATAAATAAAATGCGACAGTGCATGATATAAAGCACCGCTTTCGTGATTGATCTCAAAACAGATGCTGATCCGGTCTGCCTGATCGGTATATACTTTTTTCCCTGTCACAACAATAAACCGGGTCGAATTATTTTTATTATTCTGAATGGAATTGCGTAATACTTTCAACCCATAAATCTGGGCATTTTTTGCACTGGCAATCGCCGCCTGGGAAATCTCCCCATCCTCTTTGACCTTCTTGGCTGCAACGGCATTATTGCTGACACTGAATTTTTCCCAGTCCGCATGACTGTCCAGAAATTCACTGCACTGCATCAGTGACTGTTTGTGCGAATACACGGTACGGATATCTCTCTCATCCGCATCTTCCAGTCCTAAAAGTGCATGATCAATACGGATGATCTGCTCCCCGACAATATAATTATCATATTCCACCAGAAGATCATAATTTTCCGAGACAATTCCTGCCGAAGAATTCTCGATCGGGAGTACCGCATAATCCGCTTCCCCGTTCTTAATGGCCTCCATGGCATCTTTCCAGCTCTCCACATGGAAATTATTGCAGTTTTCTCCAAAAAACTGTTCCATGGCAAGCTGGCTGTAGGCACCTTCGAGTCCCTGAAAAACAATCCTTGCATTGGAATAATCCAGCGTGTGAATCGGCTCAAACTCCTGCGGAGGCATAATTCCATGCTCCGTCAGCAGTTTATACTGTTTCTTACGGCTCATTGCCATGATCTGCTCAAAAAGTTCACGGATTCCGTGTCTGGTAAAATCACTTTCCGCTTTTTTCTGCAGCGTTGCCAGCTTGGATTCCTCCCTCTCTTTGTCAAAAACCTGCTTGCCGGTGTTTATTTTGTATTCAGCCACATCCGAGGTCAGTTTCATCCGTTCCTCATAGAGTTTTACGATCTGTTCGTCAATTTTATCAATATCTTTTCGGATATCTAGTAAATCTTTCATATAGCGCTCCTTCATGATTTATGATAAAATTTTATAACACAAAGGTATAAAAGGCAAGATACAACTTACCAAGGAGGACTCGATATTATGAAAAAACGTTTGCCCATAATTATAATTGCTGTTCTGGTCGTAGTATTTGCAGGACTTGGCTTTTACAGCCATCAGAAAAGTAAGATCAAATACAACACAAGCTATGTCAACGGAAATACTGCCGGAAACCTTTACAATGCCGGCTTGTTTTGTGAGAAAAACGGAACCGTTTATTTTGCCAATCCGGATGACGATTACCGGCTGTATTCCATGGATACAAACGGCAATCATCTGAAAAAACTCAGTTATGACCGTGTCATGTATATCAACGCCGATGACCATTATGTATACTATGTACGCAATAATGAAAATAATGGAACCGGATTTGATTTCTTCTCCTACGCAAGAAACAGTCTGTGCAGAATTGACCAGAATGGAGAAAACACTAAAATTTTAGACAAAGATCCCTGCCTGTATGCCTCGCTTGTCGGAAACTACATTTATTATCTGCACTATGATGACAAGGATGCTACAACGCTTTACAAGATCGGAATCGATGGCGAAGGACGCAAAAAAGTATATTCGCCTTACATTTTTACATGCAGCACGCTGGGTCAGTATATTTATACCAGCGGAACGGAAAGTGATGGCGCCATCTATCAGCTGGATACCTCCAATGACAGCTTAAGCAAAGTCTACGAATGTAATTCTTTTAAACCGATCGTAACCAGTGACAACAATGTTTATTATATGGATGTGGATCAGAACAACGCCCTGGTACATACCAATATGAAATCCGGTCATCCGGTTACACTTACCAAGGACAGTCTGGATCTCTACAATGTATACGGAAGCAGTATTTTTTATCAGCGCTATTCCGAAGACCATCCGGCCCTTTGTATGATCAAAAATGACGGCAATGGATATCAGGAACTGGCACAGGGCAATTACTCCAATATCAACGTCACTTCCAGTTACATCTATTTTACCGATTTTAAGACAAAAGAAATGTTCTGTACACCGACCGATCATCCGGGAACACTCACCGCTTTCCATCCCGGCGTTATCAAAAAATAAATGTATAAGACTGTAAAAGAGGAGGAACCCAAACATGCGGTTCCTCCTCTTTTGTTTTTCAAAACTTCCATAACATTACGCGCCAAAATCAAACAGGGAAAGCTGATTGGATTCCGGCATATCGCCAAACAATCCCAGATCACTCATCAGTTCTATTGTTGTCTTTGATACTTTTGTCCGTTCCCTAAAATCATCCTTGGAAAGAAAAATTCCGTCTTTTGCCGCTTCTGCAATCGCAACTGCCGCATTATCGCCAAGTCCGTCAATCGTATTGAGCGCCGGCAGCAGTTTTCCATCCACAATCTGAAAATGATGCGGTTCTGACTTATAGATATCCAGCGGAAGAAATTCAAATCCTCTGGCATACATTTCCTGTACCAGACGCATATCTTTGTAGGTATCCTGCTCTTTTTTGGAGAGCTCGTCCTTGCGCTTTTCGTACTCATGCATATATCCTTCCAGTTTTTCTTTTCCCTGACACATCAGCTCATAACTGAACGCGGTCGCACGGATAGAAAAATATGCTGCATAGTAAGCCAGCGGATAAAACACTTTACAGTAGGCAATGCGCCATGCCATCATAACATACGCGGCTGCATGGGCTTTCGGGAACATGTACTTAATCTTCTCACAGGACCAGATATACCAGTCCGGTACATTGTGATCGATCATATCCTGCTTCCATTCCGGCCATTTGTCACATTTTCCTTTTGCCACAATTCCCTTCCGGACATTCTCCATAATCTTAAACGATTCCTCGGAATCCAGTCCCATACTGATCAGATAGATCATGATATCATCCCTTGTACAGATGGCGGTAGAAATCGTTGCCTTCTTTTCCTGAATCAGTGTCTGTGCATTGCCAAGCCATACGTCCGTACCATGGGACAGCCCTGCAATACGCACCAGATCCGAAAATTCTTTTGGCTGTGTGTCTATTAACATGCCCATGGCAAAGTCTGTACCAAACTCCGGGATACCCAATGCCCCCAGCTGGCAGTTCACCAGATCGTCCGGCGTGATGCCAAGTGCGGAAGTATCCTGAAACAGCGACATGACAGCCTTATCATCCAGTGGAATCTGCGTTGGATCTACGCCCGTCAGATCCTGCAGCATACGGATCATGGTAGGATCATCGTGCCCGAGAATGTCAAGTTTTAAAAGATTATGGTCAATCGAGTGATAATCAAAATGTGTGGTCGTAATATCGACCGTCATATCATTTGCCGGATGCTGAACCGGGGTAAATGTATAAATCTGTTCCCCCATCGGAAGAACAACGATACCACCCGGATGCTGTCCCGTAGTACGACGCACCCCGACACATCCAAGCACGATCCGGTCAATTTCACAGTTTCTCTTATGTACGCCGCGCTCTTCATAATAATTTTTGACATAACCGAATGCCGTCTTATCCGCCAGCGTACCGATCGTTCCTGCCTTAAAGGTCTGTCCCTCCCCGAAGATAACTTCGGTGTATTTATGTGCCTTACTCTGGTACTCTCCGGAAAAGTTCAGGTCGATATCCGGCTCTTTATTTCCCTTAAATCCCAGGAACGTCTCAAACGGAATATCAAACCCTTCTTTGGAAAGCGGTTTTCCGCAGCGCGGACAGAGCTTATCCGGCATATCACATCCGCTTCGGCCGGAAAAAGATTTTACCAGATCCGAATCAAAATCGCTGTACTGGCAATGTTTGCACAGATAATGCGCATGCAGCGGGTTCACCTCCGTAATACCGGACATTGTCGCAACGAAAGAACTTCCGACCGATCCACGCGATCCGACCAGGTAGCCGTCTTCGTTGGATTTCCAAACCAGCTTCTGCGCAATGATATACATCACAGCATACCCATTGCTGATAATGGAATTTAATTCCCGGTCTAAACGTTCCTGCACAATTTCCGGCAGTGGATCTCCATACATTTTATGTGCTTTGTTGTAACAGATGTCACGCAGCATCTGGTCCGAATTTTCAATGACCGGCGGACACTTATCCGGACGAACGGGAGAAATTTTTTCGCACATATCCGCAATCCGGTTTGTGTTTGTAATAACAACCTCTTCTGCTTTTTCACTTCCAAGATAGGCAAATTCTTTCAGCATCTCTTCCGTCGTCCGCAGAAAAAGGGGAGCCTGCTCATCCGCATCTTTAAATCCCTGCCCTGCCATGATAATTCTCCGGTAAATTTCATCCTCCGGATCTAAAAAATGCACATCACAGGTTGCCACCACCGGCTTATGGAACTGTTCACCGAGCCGGACAATCTTTTTATTGATCTCAATCAGATCGTCATTGGACGCAACCGGAGAATCTTCATCTCTTACAAGGAATGCATTGTTTCCGAGCGGCTGGATTTCCAGATAATCATAAAAGTTTACCAGTCTAGAAATTTCTTCCTCCGGACGGCCATTTAAAATTGCCCGGTACAACTCTCCCGCTTCGCAGGCAGACCCGATCAGAAGTCCATCCCGGTACCTGATAAATTCACTCTTCGGAATCCTCGGACGCCGGTGATAATATTTGATATGCGCCAGCGAAATCAGCTTATACAGGTTTGTCCGCCCCTGATCGCAGGTGGCAAGAATGATCGCATGATAAGTCGGCATCTTTTGTACATTCTGCACCGATGAGGTTCCCATTGCATTCACTTCGTCCAGGGTAGACATACCGCGCTCCCGGAGCATCTCAATAAACTTCACAAAAATCTCTGCCGTACATCCGGCATCATCCACGGCACGATGGTGATTTTCCAGGGATACGCCCAGCGCTTTTGCAACCGTATCCAGCTTAAAACGGTTCAGATTCGGAAGCAGGACACGCGCCAGGGCAACCGTATCCACAATCGTCGGCTTGCATGGAATATCCAGCCTCTGGCAGTTTTTCTTGATAAAACTCATATCGAAATCGGCATTATGGGCAACCATAACACATCCCTCGCAGAATTTCATAAATTCCGGAAGAATGTCTGCAATGACAGGTGCATCAATCACCATGGAATCATTGATCGACGTCAGCTGCTCAATCCGAAACGGAATCGGCACTTGTGGATTGACAAACGTTGAGAATTTGTCCACGATCTTTCCGTTCTGCACCTTCACCGCACCGATCTCTATAATGCGGTTGGTCTCCGGACTAAATCCGGTTGTCTCCAAATCAAATACCACATAATCTGCATCCAGATCCTGGTTCTGGCTGTCCGTCACCATCCCCTTTAAATCATCGACCAGATATGCCTCCACGCCGTAAATGACTTTAAAATCCGAATCGGACGGTACGGTATGATTGGCATCCGGGAACGCCTGCACATCCCCGTGATCAGTAATGGCAATCGCCTTATGCCCCCATTTCATGGCACGCTTGACAATATCCTTGACATCTGAAACGCCATCCATATCACTCATTTTGGTATGGCAGTGCAGCTCTATGCGTTTTTCTACGCTGGTATCCATACGGACCGTTGTAAAATCGGCGCATTTCTTGATTCCGACGATAGAACCGATGGTAAGTTCACTGTCGAACTTATCAATGGTTGCAACACCTTTGACACGCACAAACTTTCCCCCGCTGATTTCTTTTAACAGCTCCGGTACATCATCATTTCTCGCAAAAATTTTAAGAACAATCGTATCGGTAAAATCCGTCACGGAAAAAATAATGATGGTCTTTTCATTGCGGATCTCACGGGTATCTACCGACAGAATCTTTCCGCGGATCACAACCTCTCCGATCGGTCCGTCAATCTTCTCAATCTCCATGCTCTCTTCTTCGAAGTCTCTTCCGTATATTACATCCGGATTCATGGATTTTTTGCCGTTATCCGACTCGAATTTCCGGCGGAACTCTCCCCGCTTTTCAAACTTCTGCTTTGGTTTTGCATAATTTGTACCATTTTTTGAAGTGTCTGCACGATTTCCTGCCGTTTTTGCAATTGTCTTTGTTTTTTCTTCTGTTTCGACAGTTTTCTCTTTTTCTTCCGTTTCCTGGGATTTTCCTTCCATAACCAGCTTCGTCCGCGCAACAATTCCTGCCACTTCCTGCCGGATCTGTTCTTCGGAATTTTTCCGGTATTTGCTCTCCTGCGGTTTCCGATATTGTGGAAATATTTTCAGATTCATTCCACAGCGCTCACAGATCACTTTCTCTAAAAATTCGATAATCTCATCCGTACGGGTTTTGGCAATAATAGTCTCATCCATCGTCAGAATCAGACGGTCCTCTTCCGGAAATTCCATGTCCGCCGTCCGCAACAGATTGTATTCGAGCACACTGTAGGCATTCAGTTCATCTAAAATACTGTCCTTATACACCTCTATCAGAGACTTCGGGGTATACTGTTCGGAAAGCTCATAAGACTCTATGATCTTTACCTGTATGCCCCGGTTCTGAAAAATCTGTTCGGTAATCGCTTTTTCAAGTTTCCATATGTTTTTTTTGAAAATAAGTCTTTTTGCACGCAAATAAATGCGAATATGAGTATGTTCATGATTCGCACTTATTTTTGTCACTTCAGTTGTATCTAACAGCCCTTCGAGTTCTTCCTCCAGTTTCAGTGTCGGAAAGGCTTCACGAAATGCTTTTGACATCAGTCTTCACTCCAATGTTCCAATTCATAACGCAGTGCCGGCAGAAGTTCTTCTTCCGGTACTTTTTTGTAAATTTCTCCATGTTTGATAATCAGACCCTCGCCGACACCTCCGGCAATCCCGATATCGGCTTCCTTTGCCTCTCCCGGTCCGTTTACCACACATCCCATTACCGCCACTTTGATATCAAGCGGAAATTCCGAAACCATCGTTTCTACCTGATTGGCAAGCCCGATCAGATCAATGCGGGTTCTTCCGCAGGTCGGACAGGAAACCACTTCCACGCCCCCTTTGCGAAGTCCGAGGGTACGAAGAATCAGTTTTGCGGATTTAATCTCTTCCAACGGGTCCCCGGTCAAAGAAACACGGATGGTATCCCCGATTCCCTGGTTTAAAATCAGTCCAAGACCGATTGCGGATTTGATATTCCCGCTGATCAGTGTTCCCGCCTCTGTGATTCCCACATGCAGCGGATGATCCGTCTGTTTTGCGATCAGCTCATGTGCTTTGACACACATCATGACATCCGAGGATTTGATACTGATCACAAGATTATCATAGCCCATATCTTCGATCAGTTTCACTTTATCCATTGCGCTCTCCACAATTCCCTCTGCGGTCACACCATGGTATTTTTCCACAAGACCCTTCTCTAAAGATCCGCTGTTGACGCCCACACGGATAGGAATCCGGCGCTCTTTTGCCACATCCACAACCGCTTTTACACGCTCACGACTTCCAATGTTTCCGGGATTGATACGAATTTTATCCGCACCGTGCTCCATGGCTGCAATCGCAAGCCGGTAATCAAAATGGATATCCGCAACCAGCGGGATGGTAATCTGTTTTTTGATTTCCGTCAGCGCCGCAGCTGCCTCCTGGGTGGGAACCGCGCAGCGGATAATTTCACAACCGACTTTTGTCAGCTGCTTAATCTGTGCCACCGTTGCCGCAACATCCTCTGTCTTTGTATTTGTCATAGACTGAATCGCAATCGGATGATTTCCTCCAATCCATCTGTTTCCAATCTGTACTTCCTTTGTGATATGTCTCTCCATCATAACGCCTCTAGCCTCTTAGATAAATAGTTTTCGAATGTCATTAAACATAACAATAAACATCAGTCCAAACAACAATACAATACCAACCAGATTTACCATGCCTTCTTTGTTTGGATCAATCCGCTTTCTGCGGATCGCCTCAATAATCAGAAATAACAGCCGGCCTCCGTCCAGTGCCGGAAGCGGCAGCAGATTCATAACGCCCAGATTCGCAGATAAAAGAATCGTCCAGTTGAGCATATTCAAAAGTGCATAGTAATACCCGTCATTTTTTACAGACTGCTGATAGGTGTCTCCGATTGATTTTACGATACCGACCGGTCCGCTCAGTTCGTTTGGAGATACCTGACGTGTCACAAGCATTTTCAGACTCTGGATAGTGGTATAAATCCAGTATCGCACCTCATAAAAACTGTTTTTTAGGTTTGTGAGCACGTTTCCCTTTACCCGGACATTTCCCATGGTCTGAAATCCGTACAGATATCTTCCGGTCTCTTTATCCAGTTTCGGAACCAGTGTTGTCGTATGTTTCTGCCCATCCCTTGCATAAGTGACTTTAATGGTTTCCCCGGAATGAAATGTTCCGTATGCAGTGATTTCTCTGCTGAAATGAACCGAAAAATGATTCATCCGGATAATCTCATCCCCTTCCTGAAGACCTGCCTCTTCTGCGGCATATCCTTCCATTACCCCGGAAAGAACGGGCTTATCATATCCCACACAGCTCATCAGGATAAACGCGAAAATAAATGCAAGAATAAAATTAAAAAAAGGTCCTGCAAATACGACGCTCATACGTCCCCATACCGGCTTTTTACCAAATGCACGATTGTCCGTTGAATCTTCGTCTTCCCCTTCCATCATGCAGGCTCCTCCAAACGGAAATGCCTTAATGCAGTATTTGGTTTCGCCTTTTTGTATCCCACAGATAGTCGGTCCAAGGCCGAAACAAAATTCATTTACCCGGATTCCGTTTGCCTTTGCAAGCAAAAAATGCCCCAGTTCATGAAATAAAATTACAATACTAAATATTACAAATGCGATAAGAAATGATACAATTTTCATTTTTTTTTACCACCTGCCCCCTATATATTCATATGTTGCCTGCTCTGTCTCTAAGATCTGCTCTAAATCCGGATGTGCGATATAGCTGACTTCTTCCATTGCAGCTTCAATCATTTCCGTAATTTCCGGATAAGCGATTTTTCTGTCCAGAAACATTGCCACTGCCTTTTCATTTGCGGCATTAAAAACCGTTGGGATATTTCCTCCCCGTCTGGCAGCATCATATGCCAGGGAAAGCCCACGGAAGGTATCCGTATCCGGGCGCTCAAACGTAAGGTCACGAAGAGCAAAAAGATCCAGACGCTTCCCGGATAAATGTTTCCGCTTTGGGTAATACAGTGCATACTGAATCGGCAGACGCATATCCGGCGTTCCAAGCTGCGCAATCACTGCACCATCCTCATATTCTACAGCAGAATGAATGACACTCTGCGGATGCACGACAACTTCAATCTGTTCGAGTTCCACACCAAACAGCCATTTTGCTTCCATAACCTCAAGCCCTTTGTTCACAAGTGTCGAAGAATCAATGGTCACCTTGTGTCCCATGGACCAGTTCGGATGCTTTAATGCATCTTCCACCTGTATATGGAGCAGATCCTGCTTCTTTCTGCCCCGGAACGGTCCTCCGGATGCGGTAAGAAGGATTTTACTGATCGGATTTTCTTCGTTTCCCTGCAAAGACTGGAAAATGGCACTATGTTCACTGTCTACCGGAAGAATAGACACTCCGTACTCCGCTGCAAGCGGAATAATGAGATGTCCTGCCGTAACTAACGTTTCTTTGTTTGCCAGGGCAATCGTTTTCTTTGCCTTTATGGCTGCAATGGTCGGCCGGATTCCGAGC
>ULML01002405.1_pt1 | contig 13255 bp, 14 predicted proteins | sample 1951651 | NCBI WGS metagenome assembly ULML01 (sample SAMEA4835549, study PRJEB28245) | human gut metagenome | biome: gut microbiome; material: fecal sample | place: Denmark | collected 2008
TTGCCGGGCAGGTCCTCCGTGTCGGAAAGCGTGTGCAGGCACAGGTAATTGTCACCGATGCGCATCCCCTTTGCCGAAAGGTCGATGTCCTGCAGGGCGACGTCGTTTTCAGACATCAGCGAAAAATAGCGTTCCAACAGTCCCTTCCTGTCGTCTGTGCCGACTATCTCATCCGTACCGAGCCGGCGCAGTCGGACAAAGCCGCTGTCGTTCATGATACGGGCGAACTGTTCCGTTGCCTCCAGAAACTTTTCCGATGTTTCCCTGTCCAGTTCCTTCGGAATGATGTGCCCCCTGCACAGCGTGCTGAAGTTGCTCTGCATCCGGTTGCGTTCCCTGGTCGTTTTCGTCAGGTACAGGTAGCAGGTGTGGCGCAGATAGGGTCGCTCGTTGAAATGACGCTCGAAGCTGCGCGAGAGGAAGCTCATGTCCTCCTTTTGCAGTTCCGGTCTGTACGTCTCACGGATGAACCAGTCCTGCTTGTGGACGATGGAGAAGTCCGGCAGCACCTTGATGGCCTTGCACCAGCACCCGTGTATCGCCTCGTACTCCGCACCCGTGACCGTGTAAAGCTCCGGCAGTTCGACTTCGTAGGCGACCGTCAGGTCGGCATCCTTTGATACGATGCAGCCGTGTTCCACTGCAAGCAGGGGGAACTTGTTTTCCAGTGTAGTTATTCTTGATACGTTTCTCATATTTTCTCTTCCTTTCTTTTTCGTTTAAGCAGCCGGGCAATGCGCCGACGGTTGGTCAGGTAACGGGGATGGCTTCTTGCGGCACCCAGCTTCATCAGCCCGTGTTCGCCGTACCGGGCATTCAGCGCGAAGGTCTGCCATACAAGGACGGAGGCGCCTGCCGCACCGATGCCGATACATATCCACTGGTCGGTTCCGACCATATAGAGGATGACGAACAGGACAAAGAGGGCCAGAAGCCCGCCCACGAAGATGAACAGGTATTGTGCCTTTAGTCCCTTGAACTCAACCGAACGGCCGATACCCTTGTTGATCGGATATTCAGCCATACCGTATATTAAAGGAAGAATGAACGGAGGATTGTCGCCGCCACGATCAGGAAGATACACGCACCGAACCACGAAGCGGCGGTCTTGCTGGTGTCAGGATCACCGGACGAGAATTTGCCATAGACCTTTACGCCGCCTATCAGACCGACAACGGCGCCGATGGCGTATATCAGCTTCGTTCCGGGGTCAAAATAGGAAGTGACCATTGAAGTGGCCTCGTTGATGCCTGCCAGTCCGTTGTCCTGTGCGAAAGCGGATGATACGGCAGCGATGAGAAGTGCTGCCGAAAGGATGATTTTCTTGCTGTTCTTGATGTTTCTGTTCATAAATACTTTTTGTTTGTGCCGTCAAAGGGTGGATAGTCCTTCTTCCGGCGGTTCATACTGATTTTGTTTTGGTTTAGTGGTCTCCCTTTTGGTTCCACGGACTTGGGATTGTCCGTTCCGGCAGGCGGTTACCTTGTATCCGCTTTCCGGGGGTCGGTACTACTGTTCTTTCTTCATTCCTTTTTGGTTGTCGTTGCATATTTGCGGATGTCAAACTCGTCGATGTTGTCGGGTACCAGAAACTCGACTTCCTGCTCTTTCAACCGGATTTCAATCAGCCCCTTGATACGGACGCTCATTTCGGTGGAACCTTCCATAAGCATGTCATACAGCTCCGTACCCTCCATTTCGACAAATACCTTTGCAGCCTGTTCACGTTCCGTCCGTGTCGCATCTGGATTTCGGGCGGTCTTGACGGCCTTTTCAATCTCGTCAAAGCTGCTGCCGGAAGCCTGACGTCTGTCCGGGGTTTCCTCTTCCGGTTCACCTTCGCCGTACTCTACCTCTTCAGGAGGTATGTTGCTGAATACTTCGTCGAACTTCTCTTCCGGTACCCGTGCCGTCTTCCTTTCGGCTTCGTCGGCAAAGGTAACATCATCACTCTGCACTTCCTCGCCTTTATCCGAAGTGGCAGCTTGTGGCTTCGGTACGGTAGTCATTGTCCGGGTTACCGTCATTCTGAAATGGCTCTTGCCGATGATTTCCGGTGCCGTGGCGGTGGAGGACGCATCCGCCTCCGGGCTGCTGTCCTTTTCCTCCGCATGGAGTGACTTCCAGATGCCAGCCAGTTTCCCGAAGAAGCGGAACAGCTTCGTTTCCATGATCCGGTCATACATGAGCAGGAACACGAACCATACGTTGCAGGCGACCGATACGGTCAATAGGATTGTGGTCAGGCTCATGGGCGTTTTCCGTCGTTTATGTTGGACTTATGTTTCTCACTCGCGCATTTTCTGTTTTCCTGTCTTCTTTTCATCGTTTCATTCTTATGGTTGATATTCCTTTTCATAATTCTTCTCGTACAGGCTTTTTATTGCCTCGTCGGACTGCCCGAAATGCAGGGTCAGCACATGGTCGATGTAGGCCGACATCGAGAGCCGGTCATGTCCGATGACCCGTATGATACGCCTGATACGGTTATGGTAATCACGGCGTATATATGTCATTTTCCCGTCGCGTGCCCGCATCCCGGACTCCCGGATGAACAGCCGTTCATACTCCTTTTCGCTGTATTTGCCCCTTGCCGGTGAGGACGACACGATTTCCACGTTCGTCTGTATCCCGACGGTAATCATTTCCTTGCCGCTGTCATGCGGTCTTGCTTTTCTTTTTTTATGTTCCATTGTCGTTGATTTTTAGATTAAATCATCTCTTTGTTTCTTGTACAGTTCGTTGATCTGTTCCTTGTGCTGTTCCAAATGTTGCCGCAGTACGGTGTCCACGTAGCCGCCGACAGTTATCTCACGTCCGGCAATGTCATTCACGATTTTCAGAATCTTGCTGTGTACGTCGCGGCTGATATAGACACACTGGCGGGTTTTCAGCTCATTGCGGCGCAGAAACATCATATAGTCCTCCTCCTGCCGTTTCCGTCGGCTGCCTTCCCTTGACGTTTTCTCCTTTGCCGCCGGCGGTTCCGTTCCGCCTGTACTTTCTTCGGCCGGAACGGCAGGAGGTTCCTGTGCAGGCCGTGTGTTGCCGTCCTGCGTGCGTCTGCCGATAGAGGCGATCAACAGTTCCTCGTCAATGTCCTCCGTATTCACTTTCCTGCTGCCCATGCTCAACGCCCGGTAATGATTTTACATATTTCTTCCGAAAACTCGCGGATGCCGCTCCCTTTCAGGAGTGACGCCTCAGTGGGGAATATGGTCGAGCGGAACACGCTTTTGCGTTCTTCCGAAAGGTCGCGTCGGAATTTCTTGCTGTCCGGCAGGCGGGTCGAGAGTATCGAAAGTCCCATGTCCGCTATGACGTCCTCATAAACATCATACAGCCCGTTCTTCTCCCTGCCGTCCACCATCGTCCAGAACAGGTACAGTCCTTTGGTTTTCGACCGCCCCGTCGTCATGAGGTTGTTACGGAACATAGCGGCGAATTGCAGCGTGCTTTCCACGACAAAGCGGTCGGCGCTCATGGGGGCGAAGATATAGTCCATTTGCGACAGGGTTTTCACCACGCCGTTGCTTTTGAGCGTTCCCGGCATGTCAAAAAACACGATGTCCGGCTTGACCGCTTCCCCGCTTATCAGCTTTTCCGCGTCATCAAGGGCGTTCACCGCATCGCTGGCAATGACCGGATAGGCATTCCTTTTCAGCTTGCGGAAATGCTCGCAGGCGAGTGCCTTGAAGTACCGGCTCTCGTCAATCAGTTTCGTTTCGCGCTCACGGAGTCCGTAGATGCTGTGCTGTGGGGCATCGCAGTCTATCACGGCTACATTGTAACCTTTCACGTTGTGGAGATAGTTGGCGGCAAGCGCCGTAATGGTGGATTTTCCGATACCGCCTTTCTGTGTTGCGAATGCAACGAAGATTTCATTACTCATTGTCATAGATATTTAAGTTGTTGATAAAATGATTTGTTGTTTCCATACAGAACCGGTGATTTCCGTTTCCGCTTCAATGAATCTGCAAACAGGCGGTTCATCACGTATCCGGTTCATTGGTGAAACAATGTTTCGGATAATTGCTGACTGACGACAGTACGTCATGAAATCATTGAATCTGTAAGTCACCGGATCATTGAATATGCAGTTATCCGCTGAACCGGATAACCGTTTCGGCAAATGTCTGCCGGTTTGAATTTTCGGGTATTGGATGATGTCATTTCTCATATCTTCAAATCACTGTTTTTTTGAATCACGATGCAAATAAACATGGAAATAATGGAAGTTGTATCACTTCCCGGACAACTGGCAGCATGTTGCGCCGATAGGCAGCGATTGGCTTACTTAATATACTATTCCACAACCGTTTATCACCGTAACTTTGCCCCCGAACGGCAGAGTTTCCCGCTACGGGCGAAGCCGTGGGTCTGAAGGTTTCCTTTCCAATCCGTCCCCGACGGATTTTTGTTGGCTCCAGCCAACAGCAAGATGTCTTTTCAGCGGCTCAAAATGATTTGAGCATCCCTGAAAAGCACTTGCCCTTGCAGGGGGCGGGCTTCCTCTCCGAAGTCGGGAAGCCTGAAAAACCTGCGGTGGAATGTCCCCAAGGCGGGGCTTGTGCCGTGTAACCGCTAAATCCTAAGTAATATGATTGAGAAAAAGAAGAACAGTCCGCCGAAAAAGGGCGGAAAGACCGGGAGAAATCCCAAAATCGACCCGGCGGTGTACCGCTACACCGTCCGTTTCAACGAGGTGGAGCACAACCGTTTCCTCGCCATGTTCGAGAAATCGGGTGTCTATGCCAGATCCGTATTCCTCAAGGAACACTTCTTCGGAAGACCGTTCAAGGTGCTGAAAGTGGACAAGACACTGGTGGAATATTGCACCAGACTGTCCGATTTTCATGCCCAGTTCCGGGCAGTGGGAACCAATTACAATCAGGTGGTCAAGGAACTGAGGATGCACTTTTCCGAGAAGAAGGCGATGGCTCTGCTCTTCCGGCTGGAGCAGGATACCATCGAACTTGTGAAGCTGAGCCGTCAGATTGTAGGGCTTTCTGAGGAACTGAATGAATGGGCGGCGAAGAATGCCGTCATGGAAACGGGATTGGAGAACGACAAAAATCAGGGGTGATGGTAGCAAAAATCAGCATGGGAAGCTCGTTGTACGGCGCACTTGCCTACAACGGGGAGAAAATCAACGAGGCAAGGGGAAAGCTCCTTGCCACCAACAAAATCTATAACGACGGTACGGGCACGGTGGACATCGGACGTGCGTTGAACGACTTTCTGCTTTACATGCCCTCACAGACAAGGGTGGAGAAACCGGTGGTGCATATATCGCTCAATCCGCACCCGGAGGACAGGCTCACGGATACGGACCTGCAGAACATCGCAAGGGAATATCTGGAGAAGCTCGGTTTCGGGGAGCAGCCTTATATGGTATATAAGCACGAGGATATAGACCGCCACCATGTGCATATCGTGACGGTCAATGTGGATGAGAACGGCAGGCGGCTCAACTGCGATTTCCTTTTTCGCCGCAGTGACCGCATACGCCGGGAGCTGGAGGAAAAATACGGGCTTCGTCCGGCAGAACGTCGGAGCGAGCGTCTTGAAAATCCGCTGCGCGGGGTGGACGTTTCCGCCGGTGATGTCAAGAGGCAGGTCGGCAACACCGTGAAGGCGGTATGCAGGCAATACCGTTTCCAGACGATGGGCGAATACCGTGCCCTTCTTTCCCTTTATAATGTGACCGTCGAGGAAACTCAGGGAAACGTGCGCGGACGTGAGTACCGCGGACTGGTCTATTCCGCCACGGACGGCGACGGGAACAAGGTCGGCAATCCGTTCAAGTCCTCGCTCTTCGGAAAGACGGTCGGCTATGATGCCGTGCAGAAGAAGTTCGCCCGTTCCGGGCAGGACATCAGGGACAGGAAGCTGGCGGACGTGACAAAACGCACCGTACTTGCCGTACTGGGAGAAACGTATGACAAGGAGAAGTTCATTTCCCGGCTCAAAGAGAAGGGCATCGACACCGTGCTGCGCCACACGGAGGAAGGACGCATCTATGGAGCCACCTTCATCGACCACCGCACCGGCTGTGTGCTCAACGGCTCACGTATGGGCAAGGAACTTTCCGCAAACGCCTTGCAGGAACATTTTACCCTGCCGTATGCAGGACTCCCGCCGATCAGGCTTTCCGTTCCGGCGGAAGAACGCGGGGCGGCTTATACGCACGACACTTCCGATGGTGTAGATTATCCGGGCGGCATGGGGCTGTTCACTCCAGAAGGTCCGGCGGTCAATGCCGAGGAGGAAGCCTTTATCCGGGCCATGCAGCGCAAGAAGAAAAAGAAGAAGCGCAGGGGCTTGGGTGTGTAATCATATTTTTAACCGTTAAACAATTTCAATCAAATGTCACAACAGGAAGATGATTTGAGGGCACTTGCGAAAATCATGGATTTTCTTCGTGCCGTGAGTATTATTTTAGTGGTCATGAACGTCTATTGGTTCTGCTATGAGGCCATACGCCTCTGGGGGATTGACATCGGCGTGGTGGACAGGATACTGGTGAATTTCAACCGTACCGCCGGACTGTTCCGTTCCGTCCTCTACACGAAGCTGTTCGCAGTCCTTCTGCTGGCACTCTCGTGTCTGGGAACCAAAGGCGTGAAAGGTGAGAAAATCACCTGGCGCAGGATATGGACGGCTCTTACCGCAGGCTTTGTGCTGTTTTTTCTGAACTGGTGGATACTGGAGCTTCCGTTTCATGTCGCGACGGTCGCCATTCTGTATATCCTTACCCTTTCGGCAGGATATATCTGTCTGCTGATGGGCGGACTGTGGATGTCACGCCTGCTGAAGCACAATCTCATGGACGATGTGTTCAACAACGAGAACGAGAGTTTCATGCAGGAAACCCGTCTGCTGGAGAATGACTATTCCGTGAATCTGCCTACCCGTTTTTATTACAGGAAGAAGTGGCATCAAGGATGGATCAATGTGGTCAATCCCTTCCGTGCAACCATCGTGCTGGGTACTCCGGGTTCCGGAAAATCCTATGCCGTGGTAAACAGCTTCATCAAGCAGCAGATTGAGAAGGGGTATAGTCAATATATCTATGATTTCAAATACCCTGACCTTTCAACGATTGCCTACAACCACCTGCTAAACCACCTTGACGCATACAGGGTAAAGCCGAAGTTCTATGTGATAAACTTTGACGACCCGCGAAGGAGCCACCGCTGCAATCCCATTCACCCGGATTTCATGACGGACATCTCGGATGCTTATGAATCGGCATATACCATCATGCTCAACCTCAATAAAACGTGGGTGCAGAAGCAGGGGGACTTCTTTGTGGAGTCACCAATCATCCTTTTTGCGGCGATTATATGGTATCTCAAAATCTATCAGAACGGTAGATACTGTACCTTTCCCCATGCCATTGAGTTCCTGAACCGCAGGTACGAGGACATTTTCCCCATCCTTACCTCATACCCGGAGCTGGAGAACTACCTCAGTCCCTTTATGGATGCATGGCTTGGGGGGGCTGCCGAGCAGCTGATGGGTCAGATTGCATCGGCGAAAATCCCGCTTTCACGCATGATTTCGCCGCAACTGTACTGGGTGATGAGCGACAGCGAGTTTACTCTCGACATCAACAACCCTGAAGAGCCGAAAGTCCTGTGTGTCGGGAACAATCCCGACCGTCAGAACATCTATGGTGCGGCACTGGGTTTGTATAACTCACGTATCGTCAAGCTGATAAACAAGAAGGGTATGCTCAAGTCTTCGGTGATTATTGACGAGCTGCCCACCATCTATTTCAAGGGGCTGGACAACCTGATTGCCACGGCACGAAGCAACAAGGTCGCCGTATGTCTGGGATTTCAGGATTTCTCACAGCTTGTACGTGACTACGGGGACAAGGAGGCGAAGGTGGTGATGAACACTGTTGGCAACATCTTCTCCGGTCAGGTGGTTGGTGAAACCGCCAAGACGCTTTCGGAGAGGTTCGGAAAGGTCTTGCAGAAGCGTCAGTCCATATCCATCAACCGGCAGGACGTTTCCACCTCCATTAACACGCAGATGGACAGCCTTATCCCGCCGAGCAAGATTTCCGGCCTGACGCAGGGCATGTTTGTCGGTTCGGTGTCCGACAATTTCAACGAACGTATCGAACAGAAGATTTTCCATGCGGAGATTGTCGTGGACAATGCAAAGGTGGCGGCTGAAACGAAGGCTTACAGGCCTATTCCCATCATTACGGATTTTACCGACGAGAACGGCAATGACTGTATGCAGGAAAAGGTGCAGGAAAACTACAACCGCATCAAGGAAGAGGTGAAAAAGATTGTCGCCGACGAGCTGGAGCGCATCGCGGGTGACGAGAACCTGAGCCATTTGTTGCAGCAGAAGTAATTGGCTGGAGTCTCTAAGAAACGGGCGGAATAAGTGTAATGACTTTTCCCGCCCGTTCTCTTTGTTATTCAGTATCTAATTTTTCTGTTTTTTCGCTATATAGTTACTGTTGCTTCAAAAAATCCTTTCCTTTGTCGGTAAGACGGTATTTCTGCCGAGGATGCTTTGGATTTTCCGGATAAAGAGGCTCTACCAGATTCTGTTTTATTGCAGGATATAGGTAAAGTTCCAAGAAATTACTTTTGTCTTTCAAGCCCATTATACTCATAATCTCTTTCGTAGCAACAGTATTTTCGCCAATTGCCACTAACACCCTTTCCACTTGTGGGGTAGCTGTCGGGAAATTGATGGGTAGCTGTCGGGTAGCTGTCGGGTGTTGCCCGACTGTTCTCCTATGAAAAACGACCCATACGCTATTCCCGTCCGTATGAAACTCTGGGTCGGATATTCCAACACGACGACATTCGCTAATCATAAGACTGATGCCACGTCCCCAACTTTCCAACACCTCACTTTTATACAAAACGTTCGCGATAATTAGGTTTTGCGGCTCTGAATTATGTCCGCTCAGCAGTTTCTCCATTGTCATGTCCGGTGGAAAAGTTCCACTGTTCTCTATCTCAATGCGATCATCGTAAATGGCTATCCCCACTGAACTGCCGGGGCGGTGATATAGGCGATGGCAAAAAGCATTTGTGCAGCACTCCCTCAATGCCTTATAAGGTATCTCCAGTTCTTCTTCACGGTACAGCCCTACAATCTTTCCGGAAAGAGACAGATGTTTGAAGAAAAATGACATTGCCGCATCCAACAGGGTGTAGATATTGCCTGTAACACGCTGATTGTCTATAAATTCATCTTTGGTCGTGCCTTTGAAACGTGCCAGTCGGAGCAGGCATTGGGGATAATAATAAAAATCACTTCCGAACAGAACTGCTGAAGCATTGTTCAGTTTGCCGTTATGCAACAGGTTGAATTTTTCAAGGATGGTCGGCAAGTCTTCCCGTATCGTGGCTTCAGGCAAACGTCCGCATCGTATGCCACCACGTACTGCACCCATTATGGCATGTTCATCAAGGTCGGATATTTTGAGATCGGAATTTGGTATTGCCTCCCAAGCGTATTTTCCTCCACGCTGCATCAGGAGTTGGTTGTAAATCTCCTGTGGCATGGATGATGTCACACTTTCTATGCGTTGGTAGGCACGTCCTTTATATGAGAATGGACGCATATAGCGTTGCTCTTCCGCTGACAAGGCTATGATGCTATTGTCGGTATCAGGAATGTCAATGCAGGATATTTCAATGTTGGCAAACGGTTCTATACGCCGTATTGCTTCCGCAATGTCACGTTTCGTCCTGTCACTCACTTTCTGTCCTATGATTTTCCCTTTGTCAGTCACACCAAACAAAACGGTGCCTCCCGTACCATTCAGAAAAGCGCAGAGTGTTTCCACTCCACGCTCCAGTTGTCCTGTGGTCTCCTTGAATTCCACTGTATCGCTTTCCGCACCAGCTATCAGTTCTTTTACTATATCGAGATTGTCTATGCTCATACACAAGTCTTTAACTTTCGCAAAGATAGAAACTTTTTGATGAACTAAGATAAAAACGGCTTTTAATATAGAACATTTGCGTAATATAAATCAGAGTATTACGCATGACGATGGCTTTTTACCCGTTTCCCTTATAATGCAGTTTTCCACACCAATTAGTGGAATCTGTTCTATTTCTTTTATAACCTTTTTTTCATCGATGTCAATAACGGCCGAATAACATTTCTCACCTTTGATGTAGCCACAAATGGTTATAATTTGGGGAGATTTCCCTGTCTCCATACATTTTTCAGATTGTAATATTTGTAAAGCTTCTGTTTTTGGGTAAAAAAGAATCACGTCAGTTATTTCTCTTTTTTGGATAAATTCATTCCATACCTCTCTGCAATCTCCTTCATTTCCCATACCATATAGGCATATATGTGCTGCATATGTAACACCGTTTTCTTTGTATTGCGCCATCGCACATCCGGAAAATTGGAAACTAAGGCTTTCCGAATTTGGAGATTGGTATTTATTTATCTTAGACTCAATATATGGTACAATTGAAATGCCATTCATATTGCATCCTATTTCGGAAAAAGACGACTTATCACATGGTATCGAATATGACATCAATTTTTCTTTAATATTTATGTCCACAAAAGCTGTGCTAATAGCTGATTGAATTACACACATATATCTTATTATTTAATTTCCTACTCTCTTCACTATTCGGATTTTCGGTCCCTCCGTTGTAAACCTACAAACCAAAAATAGCATTATCCTCTTTAGTGGCACAATCCGTTTGGTGAACGACGGAAATCCTTTGCAGACAGCAAAAAATAAGGGATTACATTACGTAACCCCTAAAATAAATGAAGGATAAACACTTCAATTAGCTTTTCAATCAACCGAAAGATTTAATTTACAATTAACAGGGATTACTTACCTTTGAAATATAACTCTTTTTCTTCATCGGCAATTCTTCCCTTCTCATTATTATATTCTTGAATTCCGTTAATTTCATATGGATCAAAGAATGGAAGATGTACAGGCAGCTTGTGTAACAAGAACGCTGAGTTGATTAGCTTTTTGGCATAATGATTTGCATATGCTTCATCTTTCATGTAGTTAGTTGCAGCAAAGCCTATTGATATTGCATGGATAAACTCATGTGCCACTAAACAAATGACAGGCCAATATAATTCATCATATGTCAATGTATCACTGTTCATTGTTTCATCAACGAAGGTTAGGTTTACATCGCAAACTTCGTCCTTATAATGTATCTCGACCTTCTTGATTTCTTTTTTTGCAATTTTTTTTGCAGCCAGCCCTTTGATATAGGCAATACTCCCGGCAATATTAGGAATATTTACCATAATGTCGTATCTTTTTATGTCCTTGAGGTTTATACATTTGCGGTATAAATCAAGATTTTCTTCCTTAAAGCAGTAGCCGGTAATGGTGTCAAATCCCTCTTTTAATTCTGAGAGGTCTGTTTCTACAAAACAAGTGATTGCTTTAATGGTTTCTTCGCCATCTTCTTTGTCAAAATGAAACGAAGGGAATGAGGATTTATCCGATTTAACAACTTGTTTCATCCTATCAAGAGCTTCTTGAATATTCTTTTTTAATTCTTCTAAATTCATAATCTCTACATTTTTAATTTCCTACTCTCTTCACTATTCGGATTTTCGGTCCCTCCGTTGTAAACCTACATACCAAAAATAGCATTATCCTCTTTGGTGGAACAATCCGTTTGGTGAACGACGGAAATTCTTTGCAGACAGCAAAAAATAAAGGATTGCGTGATGCAATCCCTTAAAAACATTCTGGAAACGGAGTTTATCTCCTCATGCGTTCCAGCTCGTCATCCCGCTGCATTTTTTCATTCAGCTTCTTTTGCATACGGTCAAGAAAATAAGTACGGCTGTCATTTTTTCTGCGTTTGATGTCCGTATAGAAGCGGTAGCAATCTTTGGAGTTTACGCCGAAAAAAGAGTATAAGACAGGTGCAAGTTCCTTCAACGGAATTTCCCCGTCATTGATGCAGCCCATCTCGCTGATGCCATAAATCATTTCCACAAGGTCAATGGCATTGCCGGTCCATTTCAATGCAGGGACAGAATTGGCAGTAGAAGGAGGACTTGGATAGGAAGAAGATAATGGTGGCACTTGTAAGCGGCTTGTGGAGATTTGCTTTTGCATCTTGCGGACAAAAGACAAGGCTTTGCGGACAAATAGGTCGGTATGGCTTTTCACCCCACCTGCAAGATACTGCGTGTTGTGATATTCCAGTTCGTTCTCGGCATACGCCAGTGCAATCTTTACACCGTCCGTATCGTTATCGGACAGCAGTTCGACAACCGCCTTGACAAAACACCCATAGGCAGCATTCAGATTGATTGTCTCATCATTTCCGTTTATAAGACCGAAAAATTCGGTTTCTGTCAATATAAGGTAATTCATATTTTTTCTGTTTGAATGATACACTTTGATTATCAGTGTGCGCACATGAACTATGAGTACAAATGCTTTTCCGCAAACAGAAAAAAACGGCAGGATTTTGTATCCTGCTGTTATACAATAGAATAGAGATAAAAATATTTTTCAGCCATTGTATAAACGGCAAAAAAAACTGTTTCAAGATGAAACCGCGTTTCATTTTGAAACAACTGAATCCGCATTTCACGTTCCATTTTGGAACATGATACGGCTAATTATCTTCCACATCCACCTTACGGTATATGTGTCGCAAGGCTCCCGGCATACTTTTCTGTTCGGTCAGTTTCCAATAAGATATTGGCAAATTCTTATGAAACAGAAAGTAACCTGTACCCGCTATGAACGGTACGGTGTAGATGATAATTTCATCAACGATACGCATATTCAGAAGCGCATTGACAAAATCGGCATTTTGATTGGTCGCTTCAATCAGATAAACGGTGTTGTTGTTTTGCTTCTCATGTTCGGCTATCAATGTGGTTATTGAATAATCCGGTGAAAGTTCAAAGGTAGCCTTGTTATATATATCTGTGATACCATGACAATCTGGATGAAGCCACCAGCGTCCTTCAGTGTCCATATTCGCCAGACAGCCGTCTATCGAAAGTACTGCCAGCAATTGTATTTTCGCCATAATCTGAATTTCTTGGTCTTTCCGGTTCGCTTGGAATAAAAAAGTAGCGTGCTATCCACGCTACACCAAGCGTAGGCTCTGGAAAGCCCTTGAAAGGTTATATACGTGAATGCACGCTATGACAAAGCATAGCATAAGCACCACGCAATTTGTACCTTTCAGTGTCAATTTACCAGATTTACGCAGTATATATACAA
>ULML01053044.1_pt1 | contig 13082 bp, 10 predicted proteins | sample 1951651 | NCBI WGS metagenome assembly ULML01 (sample SAMEA4835549, study PRJEB28245) | human gut metagenome | biome: gut microbiome; material: fecal sample | place: Denmark | collected 2008
GGGGTGGGGAAGTCCACCTTGCTCCGTACCCTCTCGGCCTTTCAGCCCAAGATGGGCGGCAGCATCTGGCTGCAGGGCAAGGAGATTGGCAGCTACACGGACAAGCAGCTGTCGCGCGTGTTGAGCGTGGTGCTCACGGAGAAGTGCGACGTCCGCAACATGTCCGTCTTCGAACTGGTCAGCCTGGGACGTAGTCCGTATACCGGCTTCTGGGGAACCCTGTCGAAGGCCGACAAGGAAGTGGTGGAGCGTTCCATCGACCTGGTGGGCATCGCCTCCCTGCACGACCGCATGGTCGACACCCTGAGCGACGGCGAACGGCAGAAGGTGATGATAGCCAAGGCTCTGGCACAGGAAACCCCCGTCATCTACCTGGACGAGCCGACGGCTTTCCTCGACTTCCCCAGCAAGGTGGAAATGATGCAGCTGCTCCATCAGCTGAGCCGCCGGACGGGCAAGACTATCTTCCTCTCGACCCACGACCTGGAACTGGCCCTGCAGATTGCCGACCGGATTTGGCTGATGGACAAGACGAACGGCGTAACCATCGGTACGCCCGAAGACCTGGCCCTGGACGGCAGCCTGAGCGGTTTCTTCGCCCGCAAAGGAATCGTTTTCGACCTGGAGACCGGCCTCTTCCGTGTGGACAACGAATATACATCGCAGATACGCCTCGTCGGTCACGGACAGCGTTACGCCATGGTGCGCAAGGCCCTGCAACGGAACGGCATCCTGGCCAACCGCAACGTGGAGTCGGACATCTTCATCGAGACGGGCGACCTCCGGGGCGACGGCACCTTTCTGCTGCATCGGCCGGATGACAGTCCGGTAGTCCTGCGGAGCATCGGCGAACTGCTGCTGAAGGTCCGCGAAACATTGATAACAGGAAACGATTGATTATAAAACGATATGCTGATACATCACCACACCGCAAAAGAAAACTACGAGCAGCTGACCACTGCCCCCATACCGGGCGTCATTACCCGCCTGGCCATACCGACCATCATCAGTATGCTGGTGACGGCCTTCTACAACATGGCCGATACGTATTTTGTCGGGAAAATCAATACGCAGTCCACCGCCGCGGTGGGCATTGTGTTCTCGCTGATGTCCATCATCCAGGCCACGGGCTTCTTCTTCGGACACGGTTCGGGCAACTTCATCTCGCGCCGGCTGGGTGCCCGTGACGTGGACAGTGCCGAGAAAATGGCGGCCACGGGTTTCTTCATGGCCTTCTTCATGGGCTGCCTGCTGGCGGTGCTGGGACTGATATTCCTTACTCCCCTGTCGGTGATGCTGGGCTCTACGCCCACCATTCTGCCTTATACCGAACGCTATCTGGGCATCATCCTGATAGGTACTCCCTTCATGGCTTCCTCACTGGTGCTTAACAACCAGATGCGTTTTCAGGGAAATGCGGCCTATGCCATGGTGGGCATCGTGAGCGGAGCCGTGCTCAACGTCCTGCTCGACCCGCTGCTGATTTTTGTCTTCGACATGGGAGTGGCAGGAGCTGCACTGGCAACGGTCATCAGCCAGTTCTGCAGCTTCGTGCTGCTGTTTTTCATGGCCCGGAAGGGCGGTAACATTGCCATCCGTTACCGTAACTTTACGCCCACGTGGTCGTTCATCAAGGAAATCATCGGCGGAGGCACTCCTTCGCTGGCCCGTCAGGGACTGGCCAGCCTTTCCACCATTCTGCTGAATGTGGCCGCAGGTGCCTATGGCGATGCAGCCATTGCGGGCATGTCCATCGTGTCGCGTATCGGCATGTTCATCAATTCTTTCCTTATCGGGTTCGGCCAGGGATTTCAGCCCATGTGCGGTTTCTGTTACGGCGCGGGCCTTTATGCGCGTGTGCGTCAAGGCTTCTGGTTCTGTGTGCGCATCGGGTTCGTCTTCCTGCTGGTATGTGCCGTGCTGGGCTTCGGTTACGCCGAAGAGATTGTCGAACTCTTCCGCAAGGGCGACCCGGCTGTAGTGTCTACCGGTGCGGCGGCGCTGCGCTGGCAGCTGGTCACTTATCCGCTGGGGGCGTTCATCATCATCAGCAACATGATGTTGCAGACCATCCGCAAGTCGGTGCGTGCCACCATCCTGTCGTCCGCCCGTCAGGGATTGTTCTTCATTCCGCTCATTTTTGTCCTGCCCGGTCTTTTCGGACTTCAGGGAGTGGAGATGTGTCAGGCTGTGTCCGACATGTGTACCTTCCTGCTTGCCATTCCGCTGACTTTCAGCGTGCTGTTCGAGATGAAGCGGCAGGAAACTCTGCAGCCTTCGTCCAAGAAATGATATTTCGTTTCAGTACTTTCGTCTGAATAAACTTCTTTGAGAAGCGTTCCACAAAGGCTGCATCCGAATCCTTCAATGCCAAAAAAGAGCTTTCGTTCACAGTTCAGAGGAGTGAAGGACAAGGCGTTCTTCCTGTTCAGACTGGCTAAAATTTATGCTTAATCCAAGAATCCCTCAGGTTTTTACGTTGATCCTTGTTTTTGTTTAAATAAGTTGCGACAATTCTAATAGCCGAAAAATGCTGTCCGACAATTTTCCGACAAGTGTTTTTTGCAACCTGTTGCGAAGCTTTGGAAACGCTTGTTTTTGTAAGTGCCTGTATGGCAGGAAAAAAATGAGCACTCCCGTCGTTCGCATAACGTGGAAGTGCCCAACAAAAACTAAACTAGACTTAACTAAACTATTCTATTGAGAGTTTCACAACTCCGTTTTCTATTTACGGGCAAAGATAGACGGTTTTTCCTAAAACTCCAAATTTGTGGATTAAAAAGTTGATAATGTGGCCCATTTAGCTTCGGCGGTCCAAGTATTCCTGAAAGGCGGCTTTATAGCTTTCGCTGACGGGGATGCTGGTCTTTCCGAAGATGATGCGACCGCGGTCGATGATACGTATTTTGCTTTTTTGGACAATGTAGGAACGGTGGACGCGCATGAAGCGCGAAGAGGGGAGCAGCTCTTCCATGGCCTTCATGCTCATGAGCGAAAGGATGGGGCGCTGGCTGCCTTCCTCGTAGATCTTGACATAGTCCTTGAGGCCTTCAACGTAGAGGATGTTGTCCAGCTCGATCTGTACCAGCTTGTAGTCGCTCTTGACGAAGATGGAGGTGATTTCGTCGTGGGGCTGATTGAGCAGTTCGAACCACTGGACGGCCTTGTTGGCCGCCTGGAGGAAGTCGGTGTAGGAAATGGGCTTGAGCAGGTAGTCGAGGGCATTGACCTTGTAGCCGTCGAGGGCGTATTGCTCGAAGGCGGTGGTAAAGACGATGCGGGTGCGCGAATCGACCATCCGCGAGAATTCGAGCCCGTTGAGTTCGGGCATCTGGATGTCGAGGAAGAGGAGATCGACCTGCTTTTCGGGCAGTTCCTTCATGGCTTGAACAGCACTGGAGTATTTCCCTGCCAGTTCGAGGAAGGGAGTCTTGGCTACATAGCTCTCAAGCAGTCCGAGGGCCAGGGGTTCATCGTCTACAATGGCACATTTCAGTTTCATATCAAATTCTTTTGTTTGGAAAGTTCGGAATGGGGTGGATTCTCACATTCGATGGTGAGCAGGGAGCGGTACTCCTTGCCGGAGGGGTCGACTCCCTGCTGCCACGTGTATCGTCCGGGGTAGGAGAGCTCGAGGCGGCGGCGCACCTGTTCGAGGCCGATGCCGCTTCCGCTCTTGTCGGCCTGCGACTTGGGGTGGTAGCTGTTGGTGATTTCGCAGCTGACGCGATTATCCGTCTGGCTGAAGCGTATGCGGATGTAGCTGGGTTCGGTGGGCGAGATGCCGTGCTTGAAAGCGTTCTCGATGAGCGAGATGAAGATGAGCGGAGCTATCTCGGTGCGGCTTTCGGGACGGATGTCGAAATGGGTCTCGACGGTTACGTTGGACGAGAGCCGGATGCGCATCAGGGCGATGTAGTTGCGGATGAAGTCCATCTCCTTGTCCAGCGGTACGAAGTTCTGCTGGTTGTCGTAGAGGACGTGGCGTAACAGGCGGCTCAGCTCCTGCACGGCCTGCTGGGCCTTGTCGGCGTCGAAGGCGATGAGGGCGTAGATGTTGTTGAGCGTGTTGAGCAGGAAGTGGGGATTGAGCTGGCTGCGCAGGTTCTTGAGCTCGGCTTCGGTGCGCTGCTGTTCGGCTTCGCGGCGGGCGGCTTCGTTGGCGGCCCAGCGGCGGCTCATGCGGATGGCGGCACTGAGGCCCACGGTGAGCACCATGGAGAAGACGTCGCGCAGGAAGAAAATCCACTTGGGCGGCGCGTCAGGACGTTTGTTCGGCCGGGGAATGTCGTTGTAGGCAATGGTAAATTCCTGCCAGAAGTGCGAACCGAGGGCGATGACCAGGATGCAGACGACGTTGAGCACGAAGTAGGTCTTGATGTGGCTGCTGAACAGGTAGCGCGGGATGAGCAGGCAATAGTTGAGGTAGAAGATGACGAGGAACGACAGGGGGACAATGCAACCATGGCGCAGGTAGCCGCTCCACGTGATGTTGAATCCGCTCCGGCTCATCATGAGGAACGGGAAGCCGAAGACGATGCCCCAGCCGATGATGTGGGTCAGTGCTTCGACGAGATAGGTGCGCTGTGAAAGGTTCTGTTTCATCATAGTGGTACAAAGATACGATAAAAAATGAAAAAAGCTGCAAGTTGCGTTTGCTACTTGTACTGATTGCTTGTAGCCAGCAGCTTGCAGCTGATTCTATTATTCGTAGCGGATGGCTTCGATGGGGTCAAGGCAGGCAGCCTTCTTGGCGGGATACCATCCGAAGAACACGCCGGTGACGGTGCAGACGGCGAACGACAGGATGACGCTCCAGGGCTGGATGTAGATGGGCCAGTGGGCCACTCCCTTGACGATGAACGAGGCTCCGCAGCCGATGAAGACTCCGATGAGTCCGCCCGTGATGCTGATGAGGATGGCCTCAATGAGGAACTGCGACAGGATGTCGATGCCGCGGGCGCCGACAGACATACGCAGGCCTATTTCACGGGTACGCTCGGTGACGGAGACATACATGATGTTCATGATGCCGATGCCGCCCACGACGAGTGAGATGCCGGCGATGCAGGCCAGCAGGGTGGTCATCAGGTCGGTGGTGGTGTTGAGCATGGAGCTCAGTTCCTGCTGGGTGCGGATGGTGAAATCGTCGTCGTCGGTGGCGCGCAGCTTGTGGTTGCGGCGCAGGATGGTGGAGATTTCATCGGTGGCATAGTCGGTCATGTCCTCGGATATGGCCGAGGCAAAGATACCTTCGAGGTAGGTTTGGGCCAGCAGTCGCTTCATCACCGTGGTGTAGGGGGCCAGCACGACGTCGTCCTGGTCCATGCCCATGGAGTTGTAGCCTTTGCTCTTGAGTACGCCCACCACGCGCAGGGGCACCTGGTTGAAGCGGATGATGCGTCCGATGGGGTCACTGCCGTCGGGGAAGAGGTTGTCGACGATGGTCTTGCCGATGACGCACACCTTGGCAGATACCTGGATGTCGGCTTCGGTGAACATCTCACCTTCTTCGACTGTGAGCTGGCGTATCTCCAGATAGTCGATGCCTACACCGCTGACCGACGAGGGGTAGTTGTTGTTGCCGGCGATGAGCTGGCCGCTGCTCGACACGTTGGGGCTGATGCACGAGACGAAGGTGGTCTCGTCGCGCAGCGATTCGTAGTCGGTCAGCTTCAGGGTCTGCATTTCGCTTGGGTCCAGACGCACGCCTCCCTGGCGTTCACCTCCCGGATGGATCATGATCATGTTGGAGCCCATCTCGGAGATCTGCTTCTGGATGCTCTTCTTCGAACCCTGGCCGATGGCCAGCATGGTGATGACGGAAGCCACACCGATGATGATGCCCAGCATGGTGAGGAAGGCACGCAGCTTGTTGTTGGCAAGGGCGCGCAGGGCTATTTTGAATAAGTTTGTTCCGTTCATATATGGGTTGTATATTTCTGTTTGTTTCCGTCCTTTCGGGGGCGGATTTCTGCGGTTGTATTTAACGGTCTGTTAAACGGCTATTTAACGGTCTGTTAAACGACTATTTAATGACCCGTTAAACGACTATTTAACGACCTGTTAAACGAGTATTTAACGGTCCGTTAAACGGACCTGTCTTTTTCAATCGTCCTGTGGTACGGGCAGGGCGGCCAATGCCTGGGCGGCGTCGAGGACGTTCGGGTTGATGCGGTCGTCCTTGATCTGTCCGTCGCGCAGGGTGATGTTGCGGCTGCTGTACTGGGCGATTTCAGGGTTGTGGGTAACGAAGATGATGGTGCGTCCCTCGGCATGGAGCTTCTGGAAGAGGACCAGAATTTCGAACGAGGTTCGCGTATCGAGGTTACCCGTGGCTTCGTCGGCCAGGATGACGGCCGGATTGTTGACCAGTGCGCGGGCGATGGCCACACGCTGCATTTGTCCGCCGGACATCTGGTTGGACTTGTGCTCCAGACGGTCGCCCAGGCCGACGGCTACCAGGGCTTCAATGGCCCTGCGGCGGCGTTCGGCGGCCGATACGGAGGGGTTGTACATGAGCGGCAGTTCGACGTTCTCTACAGCCGTTGTCTTTGGCAGCAGGTTGTAGTTCTGGAACACGAAGCCTATCTTACGGTTGCGCAGGATGGCACGCTGTGGCTTGGACATGGTGCGCACGGAGATGCCGTCCAGCAGGTACTCACCACTGGTGGGGGTATCGAGGCAGCCCAGCGTGTTGAGCAGGGTGGACTTGCCCGATCCCGACGTTCCCATGATGGTGACAAACTCGCCTTCGCGGATGGTGAACGAGACGCCGCGCAGGGCATGCACGGTCTCGTCGCCCACCTGGAAGTTGCGTTTGATGTTCTGAAGTTCGATGACAACTTTGTTCATGACTGTCCTCTGTTATTTTTTGCTACTACTATCGCTGCTACTGCTGTTTTTCTTCTTGTCGCTTCCCGGAGGGCCTGGCATGAAGGGGCTGCGCTCGCCGCCGGCTTCTTCGGCCTGCGGTGCATTGCTGCTGATTTTTGCGTCGCTGATGACTTCGGTGCCGGGTTCGATGCCGCCAGTGATTTCAGTATAGCTGCCGTTGCTGATGCCTACGCTGACTGCATGGGCGGTGAAGACATTGCCTTGCTTGGTCCAGAGCTTATGCTCACCCTCGCAGTCGTTGATGACGGCATCGGAGCCTACGATGGGCAGGGCGGGAGTGAAGCGCAGGGCAGAGGCAGGTACGCTGTTGACGCCACGCTTGTCGAGCGTATAGATGGTGATGTTGGCCGTCAGGCGCGGTTTCAGTTTCAGGTCGGGGTTGGGGGCGGAGATGACCACTTCGTAGGTGACCACGGTGCTGGAGCTGGTACTGGTGCTGCTCGACGACGAGGAGGCTTCGCCCAGACGGATTTGGGTAACTTCGCCCTCGAATGTGTCGCTGGGATAGGCATCGACGGTAAACTCTACGCGCTGTCCCAGTTCGACGCCGCCTATATCGGCTTCATCGACGTCGGCCACTACCTGCATCTGCGTCAGGTCGGCGGCAATGGTGAAGAGGGTCGGGGTCTCGAAGCCTGAAGCTACGGTCTGTCCTTCCTCCACATCCTTGCTGATGACCACGCCGTCGATGGGCGAGGTGATGGTGGCGTACGACAGGTTGCGCTCGGCTTTGGCCAGGGCTGCCTTGCTGCTGTCGAAGGTGCTCTTGGCTTTCAGGTAGTTATATTCGGATTGCTCGTAGTCGGTGTCGCTGATGAGGTTCTTGGCCTTCAGTCCCTTGTTGCGTTCGTAGTTCTTCAGCTGATACTCGTATTCGGCTTTGGCACCGTCGTAGGTGGCCTGCGAGGAGGCCAGTTCGCTTTCGAGTGTCACTTTATCCATCTCGGCGATGAGCTGTCCTTCCTTGACGACGGTGTTGTAGTCCACATAAATCTTGTCGATGATACCGCTGACCTGTGTACCGACTTCGACTTCGGTTACAGGCTCGATGGTACCGGTGGCGGTGACGAAGTTCGAGATGTCCGCAGGACCTACCTTGACCATCTCGTAGCTGACCTGCTGCTTGCGGGTGCTGCCTCCGAACAGCCAGAAGGCTGCTCCGGCCACGATGATGACACCTGCCGTGAGGGTGATGATTTTCTTCTTGTTCATAATATAAATGTATTTTTGATTGTTTTCTTGTGCGGGTTATTCTTCTCAGAGTTCAAACTTCTCGCCCTGGTAGAACTGGAGCAGGCCGGCGTTGAGCAGGGCCATGTACTTGGCCTGGAGCATTTCCTGCTGGGCGTTGAGCAGGTTGTTCTTTTCGGTAAGCAGTTCGACGGTGTTCTTCATGCCGAGGTTGAACTGCTCGCTGACGAGGTTGTAGCTGGTCTGCGTGCTCTCCAGCTTCTTGCTGGCGGCCACGTATTGCTGCTGGGCGCTGTTGGCGTCGAGCCAGAGGTTCTCGATGGTCTTGTAGAGCGTCTTCTGCTTGTCGAGCAGGTCCAGTTCGCTGGTCTGCTTCTGGAGCTTGGCCTTGTTGATGGACGACTTGGTCTGGCGCTTGTCATAGAGAGGGATGCTCAGGGTGAGGCCCAGCGAGTTGTTCCAGTTCTGCTTGATCTGCTCGGTGAAGGTGAAGTCGTTGCCGTTGGCATTGGTGCTTCCGATGCCTGCACTGAGGCTGATGGTGGGCAGGTAGCCGGCGCGGGCTATCTTGATGTTGAGGTCGGAGGCCTCGACGTCGAGCTTGCCCGACTCAATCTCGGGCCGCATCAGCAGGGCGGTGCGGTAGACGTCGGCCTTGGTGGGCAGGGGCGAGAGCACCTGCGTGTCGTCGGGCATGGTCATGTCGAGCACCATTTCGTCGCTGCCGTCCAGCTCGAGGAGCTGCTTCAGCTGGAGCTTGTAGTCCTGCAGGGTGGCCTGCGAGGTGACGAGCTGGTAGTTGTCGCTGCTCACCTGCGCTTCGAGCTGTGCCAGGTCGCTCTGGGCGATGCTTCCTGCCTCGAAGAGCTGCTTGCCCCGTTCGTACTGGGCCTGGCTCACTTCGAGGGTGGCTTCGTTGATCTTGACCGCTTCGGCGGCATAGAGTATCTGGACGTAGACCTGCATGATGCTTTCTTCGATGGAGTTTTCGCTTTCGGCTACGGCCAGGTCGGCGATGCGGTTGTTGAGCTGCTGCTGCTTGATGGTGTTGAGCCGCTTGCCGCCGTTGTAGAGGGTCCAGTTGGCGTCGATGCCATAGGTGCCGTTATAGGACGTCTTGCTCTGGCTCGAGGTGATGTTATCGCCGCTGATGATGGTACCGTTGGTGGAATTAGGACGGTTCACGATACGCTGGCTGACACTGGCGTTGAGCGAGGGGAAGAGGTCGGCCTTGGCAGTCTTCACGTCTTCCTGTGCGCTTTGTGCGCTGATGCGGTTGCGGCGGATGGTGATGTTGTGCTGCAGGGCATAGTCGATGCACGTCTGCAAGTCCCATTGTCGGGGCAGGGAGGTGTCGGCGATGCTGTCGGTCGGCACGGCCTGCGCCGTCTCGACGGTCTGTGCTTCGGCGCAGGCGATGCCTGCCAGGCAGAGGGCCGTCAGGGTGAATGTTCTTACGTTTGTCATATCGTTTGAGAATTTGATGTTTTCTGTTACTCTATATAATCTATCTCTCTTTTTTCCTGTCGCAAAAGTAACAGCCTTCCGACAAATGTGAAAAAAAGATGGACGTAGGCCCGAGGGACAACGCCCGTCCGAGGGATTTTGCCGACCAATCGGGCATGGAATTTTGCGGAGAATATTGATTTTTTATGCAGGAAATGGTTGCAAGTATCAAAGATTGGCCTATCTTTGTACTTCTGTGACCTTGCATGATATGAAACATCTTATACTGAACATCTGGCAATTCTATCGCGACGGCTTCCGAAGCATGACGCTCGGACGCACATTGTGGCTGATTATCCTCATCAAGCTTTTCGTTATGTTCTTCATCCTTAGGCTGTTCTTTTTCCCCGACTTCCTGAAGCAGGCGGCCGACGGCGGAGAGAAGGACGGATACGTGAGCCGCGAACTGATTGAGCGGATGCCGTAGCAAGAGATTTCTGTTGGCAATCGAACCATTTTATTCCCTTATTAAATTCCTTAATTTATGATTGAACACATCGATTCTTCTCTGATTGACTGGTCGAGGGCGCAGTTTGCCCTGACGGCCATCTACCATTGGATTTTCGTGCCGCTGACCTTGGGACTGGCCGTGGTCATGGGCCTCATGGAGACTTTCTATTATCGGACGGGCGATCCCTTCTGGAAACGTACCGCCCGCTTCTGGATGAAGCTGTTCGGCATCAACTTCGCCATCGGCGTGGCCACGGGCATTATCCTGGAGTTTGAGTTTGGTACCAACTGGAGCAATTACAGCTGGTTTGTGGGCGACATCTTCGGAGCGCCGCTGGCCATCGAGGGCATTGTGGCCTTCTTCATGGAGGCGACGTTTATTGCCGTGATGTTCTTCGGGTGGCAGAAGGTGAGCCGCGGCTTCCACCTGGCTTCCACCTGGCTGACGGGCCTGGGCGCCACCATCTCGGCGTGGTGGATATTGGTGGCCAACGCCTGGATGCAGTACCCCGTGGGGATGGAATTCAACCCCGACACGGCCCGCAATGAGATGGTAGACTTCTGGGCCGTAGCCACTTCGCCGATGGCCGTCAACAAGTTTTTCCATACCGTCCTCTCCAGCTGGGTGCTGGGAGCGCTGTTTGTGGTGGGCGTCAGCTGCTGGTATCTGTGGAGGAAACGCGAGCGCCGCTTTGCCCTGAGCAGCATCAAGGTGGGTGCGTCCGTCGGCCTGTTTGCGGCACTGATGGCCGCCTGGACGGGCGACGGGTCGGGCTACCAGGTGGCCCAGCACCAGCCGATGAAGCTGGCCGCCATGGAAGGTTATTATGAGGGGCAGGAGGGAGCCGGCCTGGTGGCCTTCGGCATACTGAACCCTGACAAGCAGACACCCGACGACGGCGTGGAGCCTTTCCTCTTCCGCATGGAGATTCCCAAGATGCTTTCGTTGCTGGCCGAGCGCAAGGCCGATGCTTTCGTGCCTGGCATCAACGACCTGCTGGAGGGCGGATATGAGTTGAAGGACGGCACGAAGGCCCTTTCGGCCGCAGAAAAGATGGAGCGCGGACGCAAGGCCATCGAGGCCTTTGCCACCTATCGGGAGGCGCGTGCCGAGGGCGACAGTGCGGCGGCCGAGGTTGCTGCCGTCGAGCTGAAGGAGAACATGCCCTACTTCGGCTACGGCTACATCAAGGATGCGCAGGAACTGGTACCCAGCGTGCCGCTGACCTTTTACATGTTCCGCGTGATGGTGATGCTGGGCGGATACTTCATCCTGTTCTTCATCGTGGTGCTGTTTGTGGCCTTCAGGAAGGACCTGAGCCGTCTGCGCTGGCTGCAGATGGTGGCCATGCTCAGCATACCGCTGGGATATCTGGCCAGTCAGGCAGGTTGGGTGGTAGCCGAGTGCGGCCGCCAGCCGTGGACCATCCAGGACATGCTGCCTGTGGGCGCGGCCATCTCGAAGCTCGAGGTGGGGTCGGTACAGACCACCTTCTTCATCTTCCTGATCCTCTTCACCGTCATGCTGGTGGCCGAGGTGGGCATCATGCTGAAGGCCATCCGCAAGGGACCCGAGAACATGAATACGGACATTAATTCTACTAACAAATAATCGACGTTATGGCATTACTTCAACAATATTGGTGGTTTGTGGTTTCCCTGCTGGGAGCCATCTTGGTATTTTTGCTTTTTGTGCAGGGAGGCAATTCGCTCCTGTTCTGCCTGGGTAAGACGGAAGAGCAGCGGCGGATGATGGTGCTCTCGACGGGTCGCAAGTGGGAGTTCACCTTCACGACGCTCGTCACCTTCGGCGGCGCCTTTTTCGCCTCTTTCCCTCTGTTCTACAGTACCAGCTTTGGCGGTGCCTACTGGTTGTGGATGATTATCCTCTTCAGCTTCGTGTTGCAGGCCGTCAGCTACGAATTCCAGTTGAAGGCGGGCAATCTGCTGGGCAAGAACACGTATCGCGCCTTCCTGGTGCTGAACGGCGTGGTGGGGCCTGTCCTGCTGGGCGGGGCGGTGGCCACGTTCTTCACTGGCTCGGCCTTCTATGTGGACAAGGGCAGCATGACGGAGACGATGATGCCCGTCATCAGCAGTTGGGCCAACGGATGGCATGGGCTCGACGCGCTGGCCAACCCCTGGAACGTGGTGCTGGGCCTGGCGGTGTTCTTCCTGGCGCGGGTGCTGGGTGCCCTCTACTTTGTGAACAGCATTGCCGATGAAGAGCTGGTAGCGCGCAGCCGCCGTTCGTTGTGGGCCAATGCGGGCTTGTTCCTGGTGTTCTTCCTGGCCTTCCTGGTGCGCACGCTGCTGGCCGACGGCTATGCGGTGAAGCCCGAAACGGGGCTTGTGTGCATGGAGCCCTACAAGTATCTGACGAATTTCCTCGAGATGCCTGTGGTGCTGGTGCTGTTTCTGCTGGGCGTGGTCAGTGTGCTGTGGGGCATCGGACGCACGTTGTGGAAGAAGGGCTTCGACAAGGGCATCTGGTTTGCGGGCATCGGCACGGTGCTGACGGTGCTCTCCCTCCTGCTGGTAGCGGGTTACAACAACACGGCCTACTATCCCTCGACGGCCGACCTGCAAAGCTCGCTCACGTTGCAGAACAGCAGCTCCAGCGAGTTCACCCTGCGCACCATGGCCTATGTGTCCATCCTCGTGCCCTTCGTGCTGGCTTACATCTTCTATGCCTGGCGGAGCATCGACAACCGCAAGATAGAGCGGCAGGACACGGCCGGCGGTGAGGAGGATTGAGGCTTCGTCTCCGCTCTGTGTATGAGTATAAGAAAAAAGAGCGCATCCCCACGCGGGGGGTGCGCTCTTTCTGTATGTGGTGTGATTTTCAGTCGTCCGTTCAATAGGCGAAGAGGGGATACTTCTTCATCGTCTCGTTGACGCGGGCACGAACCTGTGCGATGACGGCTTCGTTGTCTACGTTGGACAGGACGGTTTCGATCATCTCGGCAATCTCGTACATCAGGTCTTCCTTGGCGCCACGGGTGGTGATGGCAGGCGTACCCAGGCGGATGCCCGAC
>ULML01002354.1_pt1 | contig 12984 bp, 9 predicted proteins | sample 1951651 | NCBI WGS metagenome assembly ULML01 (sample SAMEA4835549, study PRJEB28245) | human gut metagenome | biome: gut microbiome; material: fecal sample | place: Denmark | collected 2008
ATGTACGGATGCTGAAAAGAAACAGTTTATGCAGGCATTTATTGAGCGTATTGATATATTTCCAGAAAGACGAGAAGATGGTAATTGGATTAGGAATATCAGATTTCAATTTCCGGTACCGATTCTTAGAGATGGCAAGGAAGTAGTTCGAGTTGATGGTATTTCTTTGGATAAAGAGAAGTCTGATGAGCATACTGTTACCTTGGAAAAGTTTCCAACACTTGAGAGTGTCTGTTTGTTAAGTAAAGTACAGAAATAGAAATTGTAGATATGCTCGAAAAAGCTTGAAATAAAGGGTTTCGGAAGATTTTGACTTGCTGAGGGTGATGGCTTAGATGAGCGTAGAAAAATAGTAAAACGCCTGCTGATGAGATTGCTTGGAATAGGTTGTGTAGACAAGAGTGTTATTAGTGGGTTGAGTAGATAAGAATGTTAGCATTTTATATCTACCATGATTAGCATGTTAGGCTGCCAAGTGGTAGCACTTACTAATTTTTGGAGGTAGAAGAATGAGTAACAAACAAAAAGATTCAAAGTGGCAGAAACTTAAGAAAGAGTTTTATGGCACAAAAACCTGTGTGCAATCAGAGTATGGGACTATTGATTTTGATCCCGATTCTATGGGGGATGTAGTAGGTGGAGACAAACTAACCTATGATGAGTATCTCGATATTCTTATGAGGTCTGGTAAAAATGTGCGAGGTTGGTTTGAAATGTGCTATTTTGAAACAGCTTTAGAATTTGCTGGACAGGTTGAGAAAATCAATAAAGATAATATTTGTTTCAAGCGAATATATGTCTGCGGTATGTTTATGGATGGAGAATGCTTTGATGGCAAAGAAGACCATGTATGGATGTCGAAGGAAGGGTTTGGAGATTGCCAAGTTGGAGATTGCTTTAGCTTCTTTGCAGAAGTTTACAGGTATCTAAAGACTAGCAATGGTAAGATGATAGATTTTGGACTTCGAAATCCGGACAACATCAAGAAAATAGAGTCGTATGAACTCCCATCTGATGATGAGTTGTTAATGCAAAGTATAGACCAGATTATATGTGAAACTTGCATGTTTCGAGACCATTGTTATGGTGGAATGTGCATCGCAAATAAAGAATAGCGAGATAATATGAGAAGATCTATGTTCGAAATGGCAAAAGGCAAAAAGGCTCTGTAATTACATAATATGATGTTTTGAATTCGCAGCATATTGGTCGCAATATGTTGCGAATTTTTGCCTTTGATGATATGATTATTACAGTGTTGTAATGTAACGAATTGTATCGCTTTATTGTGAGAGGTTTTAAGAGATGGCTGTATCATATAACAGATTATATAAGGTTCTTGAAGATAAGAATGTGACTATGGTTGAACTTAGAAAGGCGGCTGATATAGCACCAAATACAATGACACGTATTCGAAAGAATGAAGAAGTTTCACTAGATGTCCTTGGCAGGATATGTCATGTATTACATTCTGATTTTGGCGACATCATGGAGTATGTGGAAGAAAAGGAGGGTGACAATCAATGATAGATAAAAGTCAGATGACTGAAGAAGAAATCAAATTAAACTATATCACCCCGGCTATACTTGAAAAATGGTCGAAGACAAGCATTCGTATGGAGTACTATTTTAAAAGTGGTCGTATTACCATTGATGGAAAGAAAGCAGTTCGTGGTGAGGCTAATAAGGCGGATTATTTGCTGTACTATGGGGACATGAGTAACAATTTTCCAATAGCAATTGTTGAAGCAAAAGACAATAATCATTCGCCATTAGGTGGACTTCCACAGGCTATAAAATATGCTATTGCTATGGATGTTCCTTTTGCGTTTGCTTCAAATGGTGATTCTTTTACTATCTGCTATTGTCAAAGGTGTGGTGATATCTATCAGAGAATCAAAAATAACCAATCGGCATCATGGAAATGTGCTACAAGAGTTGAAAATGGACCGACTGCCTGTGATGCACCTTTAGTGCCGGAGCGAGAACTTCATAACGCAGTCCTTCGAGGCATCAATATGGTCTTAAGTGGCAGGGACAATATGATGACTAAGCTTAGGGAAAATATTGAGTGGGTGTTACTAGAGGAAAGCTCTGCAACCATTGATGAGATTGATGCAAAACTTGAAACTCTTCAGCAGAAACTAATCAAAAGGGCTGGAGCAAAACAGGACTACGAGGACTTGGCAGATGAGATTGATGCCTTAAGAACAAAACGACTTGAGGCTATGACAGAGAAAGCCGAACGAGAAGGCTTGAAAGTGCGCATCAAGGAAATGTAGGATTTTCTGGAAAGTCAAACTGACAGAATCAGTGAATATGACGAACAGCTAGTTAGAAAAATGATTGAGAAAATAACGATATGCGATGAAAAATTTGTGATAGAGTTTAAGTCTGGCACAACCCTGGATGTAAGACGCTAAGAGATAAAAATGGAAAATACGAGGATTATATGACAATCTGTGAAAATAGAATAGAAAACGAATGGTGAGACCTGTTTCCGGTAGTGGAGATGGGCCTTTTTTATATATTTTGATATACAAATATGTGATTTTTATTTGGGAAAAGTTGGTTCGAGAAGTCGAAGATATTATTTTACAAAATGCGAGATAAAGAGTATAATGTCATTAACTGTATTTTATTGTTGAGTATTGTCGTTTGGAGGACGGAATATGGCAGTATCATATAACAATTTGTGGAAATTGATGATTGATAAAAAGACTAATAAAAGTGAGCTTTGCAAGACCCTAAAAATCAGTAGTAGCACTATGGCAAAGATGACCAATGAAGAGATGGTGGCTATGTCTGTTCTTGAGAAAATCTGCGCTGAACTTGATTGCAATATTGGAGATATTGTTGAGTTTACTAAATTGGATGAAGTGAAGAAGAAAATTCACGAAGAATTGTAGGTGTACGGATTAAGGTACTTATGATTTGATAGAGTATAAATGGAGAACCCTATTTTATCTTTTTATTGAAAACTAATGAAAGGCGGTAACGCTTTATGGATGACCAGTATATTGTAAGCAAAATAAATGAATATTTACATCAGGCTACAGGATTGCTTGTTGCTTGGCTCGATGGAAAACTTCGTAGAGTATCAGATGATTGGTGGAATGAATGTGTTCTTGACAGATTAAGCTACCGTCAGAGAGAAATTGCCATTGAAAAAGGATTCAAAGAGCTTTCTGATTTTGATTTAGCAGCAGTTTTGCGTATTGCAGACAAGAATTGGTATGATATGAGAAGCTTTGCGTATTTGCCTACAAGCGAGCGTGAATGTATAAGGGACATGCAATCAGTTAGAAACAACTGGGCTCATTGTGCAGGAACTTTGCCAGGAAAAGATGCAATTATTAATGATATAGAGGTTTTATCTAAATTCTTTGAACAGATGGAAGCACCGCAGGCAGATATTAATCAGCTTGAAGAATTTAAAAAGAATGTGCAGAACGAAAATATAGCAGCAATGACTTCTGTTGAGGAAATAGAAGAAGACCTCATCATAGAAGGAGAAATATCTGATTCGGAAATAAAAGAAAAGGATACAGTCTATCTTGTTGGTGATCCAAAGACTAGAGGTATGGTTTTCTCAGTTCAAAATATTGGAACAACAACTAAGTATGAAGTGTTTGTTGACGGTGGATTAAGAACTTTTTACACCGGGCAGATTGCTCCTATTGTTGAGAAAATTAGTTACAACTGGGTTGATATTAATACATTCCAGAGTTATTTGTCGGCTTATGAGATTAATAATCCTTCGGCTGGAAATCTTTACTCTCTTAATTCTGCAAGAATTGATTTTGTTCCATATCAGTTTAGACCAGCTCTTAAGATGATTAAAGCAGATGAGCCACGTATTCTAATTGCGGATAGTGTAGGTGTAGGTAAAACTATCGAAGCCGGATTGATTATCAAAGAGTTAGAAGCCCGAAGTGAACTTGATAATGTAGTTGTAATATGTCCTAAACCACTTGTATCGGAGAAAAAGTGGGAAGAAGAAATGAAAAAGTTTGACGAGGATTTCACCCCATTAACAGGTGGAGTGCTTCGCCAGATTATTTCCGATACCAATAGGGATGAAGTGTGGCCGGCAAGATATAACAAAGTCATTATTCCGTATTCCATAATGGATAGCAGGGCATATGAGGGTGATGATGGAAAACATAGGCAATCTGTTGGATTAATGGATTTAGATCCTGCACCACATTTTGATTTAGTTATTATTGATGAAGCTCATCATATTCGAAATGGTAGCTTGGATAAGGAAAAAGCGTACGCATATAAGTGTACAAAGTATTTCTGCGATCATGCGGATGCGGTTGTAATGCTTACTGCTACACCATTACAAACTGGAGACGATGATTTGTTCACGCTTTTGAATGTTCTTCGCCCAGATATTGTTATGGATAAAGATACATTTAATCTTATGTCAAAGCCGAATGAATTTATATCGCAGGCCTCTCATATTGTTAGAGGCGCAGCTGAAGGATGGCAGGAAAATGCAATAGAAACATTGCGAGGTGTAACAACAACTCAATGGGGAGAAAATGTTATTGCTCCAAATCCATTATATCAAAGCATTTTGGATACTCTTGCACAGGATGAGATAACAAGAGAAGAAAGAGTACAGTTAATAACGGATATTGAATCTTTGCATAGTTTTGATGGAATGCTAAATAGAACACGTAGAAAAGATATACAGGATTTCTGTGTTCGTCATACATATACAAGAGAAACTGAATTTACAGATAGACAAAGAGAATTACACGATGAGTTACTGCAGTTTGAGTTTTTGGCATTATCTTCACTTCATAATGTAAGGTCGGTTCCTTTTATGATGAGTACGATAAAGAGACAAGCTGCAAGCTGTATTTTCGGATTAGCTCCACATTTGAGGGATATTATTGCTAGACGTTTCTCTTCTATTTTGGATGACCCGGAAATAGATATCGAGGCAATTGATTTTGACGGTATGTCGATTGATGCTCTTAAACAGCTATCTAATCATGTTTTGGAATTGGCGGATAATCTTCCAGAAGAAGATCCAAAGTTTGACCAGCTTATGGAGGTAATTCAAGAGAAGCAGTTAGAAGAAAATAATAAGATTATTCTTTTCAGTACATTTAGACATACATTGGCTTATATAAGAAGAAAACTTGAAGGAACTAATCTTAGAGTGGCACAGATTGATGGAAGTGTAAAGGATGAGCAGAGAAGTGAGTTCCACGATAGATTTAAGTTACCAAAGGAAGATGGAAATGCAATAGATATTCTTCTTTTCACAGAGGTTGGTTCCGAAGGTTTGGACTATCAGTTCTGTAATCTCATGGTTAACTATGATTTGCCATGGAACCCTATGAGAATTGAACAGAGAATTGGACGTATTGATCGTAGAGGCCAGACCAGTGATGTTGTAAATATTTATAACATGATAACAAAGGGAACAGTCGATGCAGATATCTATGAGCGCTGTTTAATGCGTATTGGTGTCTTTGAACGAAGTATTGGTGAGTGTGAGGCCATTCTTGGACAGATTAGTACTGAGGTTGAAAGAATAGCTTTGAATTCAAAACTCACTGGTGAAGAGAGACGATACAAGCTTGAGCAGATGGCAGATAATGAAGTCAGAAGAATTCAGGAATTAAGCAGACTTGAAGACGAAGAAAAGGGATTGTTTGGATTTGACTTGTCTAATTACACAATGACGAAGGAAATTCAAACTGCAGAAAGCCCATGGCTTACACCTAGAAGTTTGCAGTATCTAGTTGAAAGATATCTGAATGATAGATTGGGTAATGTAAATCGAATAGTGGGAGAATCTGACATTAAGACATTAAGACTGTCTGCATCTGACCGTGCAACATTAAGACAAGATTTTAAGAGATTATCGAGGGTAAAATCTTCTGTTAAGAGAAACTGGGAAGCTTACTTGAAGGGTTCTTCACAGTTCCACAAAATAACATTTGATCCAGAAGCTGCAAGGGAGGATAGCGGAGCTTTCTTTATTACAGCTGTTCATCCATTAGTAAAACAGGCGGCTATGTATTATGCAACAAATGAGGTTTCATATATTAATTTGAAATCTGGTTCAGACATTATTGTTCCAGGTAAGTATCCATTTGCAGTATATGCATGGAACTATGTTGGAATTAATCCAAGGTTTAAGCTAGTTACTGTTTGCAAAGATGAAGCTGTTGGAGAGGAACTTATAGAGTTGCTTCAAATGGCGGTTTCTGAAAATGCTACTGGAAATGTTCCGGCAGATAGTTGGGACGGTTTAGAGGAAATTCAGATTGGAAGATGGCAAGCAGAGTGTGTAGAGCATAAAAAGGCAGCCGAGCTTTCTGCAAATTATAAGCTTGAGAGTATTCGTAACAACTTCATGAGCAGAAAGAGAGCACTGGAGACTCTGATTGCAGATATTGAAGATAGCAGTATTACAAGAATGCATAGAGCCGAGCTTGAAAATGCTACAGAGAAATATGAGAGCAAGGTTGCAGAGATTGAGGAAAGCAAAGCACAAGCAGACATTCATGTAACACTTATTGCTAAGGGTATCATGCACATAGAAGGTTAGAGAATGTTCTCACGGAAGAGGTGAATTGTTTAATGGATATAAAAGAATTCTATAAGCAATATGCAAAAATAGATATTGGGGATTTAAGTAGCAATCAGAAAAAGATTATCAAAGATACTTTGAAGACTTGTCTCGCAAAAGATTTACATACTGTAGAAGAACATAGAATGTTTGTGGAACTTTTGCAGATGTTTAGAATGGCTAGTCTTGAAGATATGAGTCTTATGGGAGATGGATTTATTTCAACACTTCGCTCTCTGCTGTCTGTAGGTGAGGATGGTATTTATTCAAATAGTCAGAGATTTATATATGAGTTAATTCAGAATGTTGATGACTGTGAATATGATAATCCTGAAGACTGCCAATTGGATATTCAGTTTAAGTATCATACAAGTCCTGGAGAAATTATTTTTACATACAACGAGAAGGGATTCAGTCCGCAAAACGTTGTGGGAATAACTGGAATTGCCGAAAAAATGAAGAATGTTTCACCGGATAAGATTGAAATTGGTGAAAAGGGTATCGGTTTTAAGTCTGTATTTGGAATAGCGGATAAAGTTCTTATTGAAAGTGGTTCTTTTTCGTTCGAATTATACAGAGATAATTTTACGGTTCCTGTGCCAAAATACGATAGCTATAAGCCAATAAAAGGCACACGATTAACATTGGAAATGGATGCTTCTGCTGTAAAGAAGGTATATAGAAGTATGGTGCAGCAGTATGTAAAAGGTGATGCTGCGCTGAATCAGAATCCTATTCTGTTTTTAAATAAGCTCACACATCTTAAAATGTATTTTGATGGTTTCAGATACATTGAATTCGATGTTGAAAGAAAATCGCCTGAAATGATTGGAGATATTGCATTTGAGAATAATGTAATAGTCTCAGTTGATATGAAGGACTATGAAAACGGAATAGATAAGGCTTATAGTAGCATAATCGAATGTAAGAGATACACGCAGCCTGTTGTGTACGGTGAGAGAGAATGTAAATCCAGATATGGCGAAGATGCTGCGTTTACCGAAAGAAGGCATAACCTTATCGCATTATTTCCAATGTCATTTGATGGGTTGAAAGATTATAATGGATTAATGTATTCATTCTTACCTACGCAGATTCAGATGACAGCGCCGATAGTGCTACATGTACCATTTAAGCTGGATGGTTCTCGTCAGTTTGTAGACCCGCAGGATGAGAATAGATGGTTCACATTTACTATTGAGAATTTAGAGAAATTCTTAAAGAAAATCTATGTTCACCTAGCATCTGAAGTAAAACAGGACATTGTTACTTATATTCCTAATCGTCACAACTTCTTTTTTAAGAAAACATATGAGAAGATACAGTGTTTATTAAGAAATGGTCTTAAGGGTGATGATATCTGTCGTGAGAAGGTATTCTTTACAACAGATGAAACATATGAAAGCGCTGACAATATTGTGGCATTTGCAGATACGGAAAACTTAGAGAATCCGGCAGAAGTATTTGCATTGTTAGGAGATGAGTCGAAGCTATTTATCCCAAACTATAACATTAATATGCAGTGGTACAATGTTCGTACTATTTCAAATGTTCCAGCATTGCTCTTTAAGAAGGGATTAAAAGACGAAACTAACTTTTCTGAAATTGCAAAAATCCTTGATGTTATTGGCAAAGAGTTGAAGTATGAAAAACTCATAGAGGAATGTTGCCCTCTACAATTAACAAGGAATCAGTTGTTGGTTATCAATGCTCATAGACCAATGTACACTGCATTGAATAATTATGGAGAGCAGAGATTAAAAGATAGAAAATTACCAGATATTTCATTTACTACGGATGTTGTTCCAATGGATAAAAAATTTGGAAATGAGGTTCATGAATTAACATTATCAGCTGACCTTGAACCGGAATTTGAAAAGTACCTCAATGGTATTGGTTTTAAATTCTATGTTTTGACTGGTATAAAGCAGGAGTTTGCTATAGCAGGAAAAGATGGAATTATTGTAGCAGAAGGTTCCCCTATGGGTTCATTCGGCTCATTAACTGCTAAATATGATCCAAGAAGAGTGTTTGTTGCTGCATTGCAGATTAGACAGGCTTCAGACAAGTTGAATGATGCAGATGAATCCATGAATGATATTGAATACCTGAAACTTTTGCGTAGTGTACGAGTAAGCCTTAAGAATGCCTTTGGTAATAAGATGTATAACAACTACATTCGAATTATCAATCAGGCGGGAACAGATAAAAATAGATTTTTGAACGAGCTTTTGCAGAATGCAGATGACTGTAGATATCCGGAAGGAGAAACTCCAGCTTTTGATTTGAGAATAAGTGGAAACACAATTACTGTAGTGTATAACGAACTTGGATTTACTAAGCAAAATGTTCGTGCAATTACAGCTATTGGTGAATCTACAAAGAAACTTTTGTTGGATGGTAAGGATAACTCTATTGGTGAGAAAGGTGTTGGTTTTAAGTCTGTATTTGGTGTGGCTGAGTCAGTAGAGATTCATAGTAATGGTTTTGATTTTGTGCTTTGTGATAAAACACCGACAGTTCCAGACAAATGTGATGCATTAGAAAATGGTCAAGCAAGCGGAACAACACTTGTTTTCAAAATGAAATCTGATATTAGTCAGGCACTAAAAGAAGATAAGATACTACGTCTTTGTTTATGTCTGAGAAATTTGAAACGTATTAATATTCAGGGTAAAAAAGTTCAGATTTTTGACACTGATACAGAGAGAACGGTATCAATTGGTGATAAGACATATCACTTTGAAAAGTTTACTTATGACTTTGAAATAACTAATGAAGAAGCAATAGAAGAACGCTCAATTAATCAGCGTGTAGTTAGTTCAGAACAAAGTATTTATTGTTATATTCCGAAGGATTATAAGACGGAAAGATACTCTCTTTATGTGGGATTACCTACTGTTGTTGAATGCAATGTGCCATTAATCATTGATGCTCCATTTGAGTTAACAACATCAAGAGATAATGTCATTGAATGCTGCTGGAATGAATATGTAAGAGATGCTATTTATGAAGCTATTTTTGAACTGATGGAGTTCAAAAAGGATGATGCCAGAATTGATGTGCTTCGATATGTTAAGTTTACTTCTCAGAATGGAACATTCTCATATGGTAACTTTTCCGAGCCATATCTTAATAGATTTGATTGGACAAGTAACTTGAAGAATGCAAAGGTTCTACCAGTGCTTAATGTTAATGAATTTGTTGCATCAAATGATGGGTACTGTTTGATTGTACCGGAGGTTATCGCATATATCTCCAAGAAGATGGATATAGCGAATGATTTTAATGGTGTAATCGTTGATACATACAAAAAGACACAGTATGTTCCGTTACTTGAAATTATTGGTTGCCATAGAAGTGGTACAAGAGAAGATTTGGACTGCATTATGGAAGCAGCTGATGAAATGATTAAAGATGAAAAGTTTAGAGAGGTATTGTATGCATACCTACTTCTTCCTGCAACGCAGCAGAAACTTCAGACACAAAGACTCTATGAGAAAGTAAAGCGATTGCCAATATTCCCTATCAGGACCAGAAGTGGCGTTGAGTATGTACCATATAGCAAGGACATTTATACCCACGATAATAAAGTTTCGGATAACGATTTCAAAATTCTAGAAACAAAGATTCTGAAATATGAGAGTGCGCAGGCAATAATTGGTCCTAATGATAGAATTAACGAACTTTCACAAGAAGTTTATGAAGCAAGATATCAGAATAATTTGATTGCGTACATTAGATCAAATAGAGAGGTCAAAGAGAAAGCTTTTTATGTTCTTAATGAGTATAAGAACAATTTAACAAACTTCAGAAGATGTCATATTACTTTGAAAGGCATGATTTCAGAAATTCCAATGGAATTTATTAGTGGAAGCTATCAGACTGGTAATAAGTTTATTAATAAAAAAGGAGTTATTCTTTCTGGTGAAGTAATTAAGGATTTAGTGGTTTCAGATGCGTTTGTAAGCCTTGCGTCATATTTGGAATGCACAGATATTCTTGAGATTCATTACGATGACATCGATGTTCAGCTTGAAACTATTTCTGATGCAGATATTGAGGATTTCCAGAATGAGTTTACTTTCGGAATGGAGATACTTGAAGGATTGATTCGTGATGGAATTATTTCTGATGAACAGATTGAGAAATTCAACTTGCAATACCTTATTAGCGCATCAGATGATGACGATGAATATGAGGATTTTCCGGGAAGAGAAGTTGTTAACTTGCAGAAACTTAGAAAGCATGTGAGAGACATGTTCAAGAATAGCCCTAATCCATATGTTGAGAAAAGACGTGTGGTTCATGAGCCTCAAAGTCCTGTTAATAAGGAAGCATATACAACGGCTATGTATGGTAGTGAGTATAGCGAGCATAAGTGTTTCTGCCAGATGTGCCAAAAGATAGTTCCAAAGACTCATATTGAAAGAAATGATGTGCAGAAGCAGCCTAAATATGGCTGGGATCAGATGTACTTAAGCTTATGTCTGAACTGTAGCAAGGATTATATTTTGTTGAGAAACAACAATGCTGTTTGGGAGAAATTTATCACAAGTATTTTAGAAACAGATGTAGAAGGTGAAGAAACTGTATGGGTTCCAATCGGAAATAAAGAGTTAGCTTTTACTGCAATACATTTAGCAGAAATACAAGCTATCTTTGAATTGGAAAAAGAAGAGAAGTGAGAGTGATATAATGGTTCAACATTTATCAATACGTGTTCCATGGCATGACCATGGATGGGATGGTACTGTATGTCAGGATCCATGTGGTAATACAGCATGTTTAAAACTGAATGGAATACTAGAAGGAAAAAAGAAGATATTGAAGTCGGTATATGCGGCAAGTGTTTATCAGGACATGAAGATGATGTACCTTGTCTTAGTGAAGGAGCAGCATTTATGTCTCCAACACAGTTTGTATCTGTTGTTAAGCATCCTTATGTTGATTATGGATATGAAGAGTATCAGCATTTTTTACCTACAGAAAATGTTTATCCTCCGTTCTCGTTATGTGCGAGACCTTTTGGATGGCTGTTGAAAAGCTCGATGCACGACTTGAATGTGAAATACAATCTTGAGATAGATGAAGATGCTGAACGCGAATGGCCAAGAGGAAAGAATTGGCTTCAGTTCGGTGAAAGTCAAGAGGCGGTGCTTAACTATTTCTATAAAGATGTTGTGGTTGATAAGTCACTTTGCCTTGTTTATGCAAGTATTATAAGCTAACTCGTTATGAAGAGTTTGACCATGAGATTGAGAGAAAAATAAGAAAGAAACTCAAGGGTGATAGAATAGATATTCAGGCAGATTGGAGACAGTTGTTGGATGATTATTTGTTCAATATGGGGCAGCCTAGAGATACGTCTGGGGATGCTCGTGAGGAAAGAGCAAGAACTGAGAAAACAGCTGCGCTTAAGGAATTAGCAGAGTCAAAAATATCAGTTCTCGTTGGAGATGCTGGAACAGGAAAGACGACTGTTCTTGCTGTTTTGTGTATGGTTATTGTGCCAAGCAACATAAAATGAAAGAACTGTTACGAGATTATATTCAATATGATAAGATGGACGATTTTTCAAATTTAAACGGTTTGATTGATAATTTGTTGTTATGTGCAATGCTTCATAAGCATGAAAGTTTTTCGACGGAGCAAGAAATAAGGATTTCTCCACTTTTTGTTAATGAAAATGATAAGCATCTTCAATGTAAAATACTTAATACTATTAGACAGGTCTATATTTTAAATTTAACAGAATTGTGTGAAAAAGAAGGAATAGACTTTGAAGATTTATTCGACTCTATCGTTATTGGACCTACATCAAAACAAACCGTAAGAGATTTGCAGTTTTATTGTAAAAATAACGGGTTGCTAAAACTTGCAAACAAAGTGGAGAAATCAGATTGTCCATTAAGATAAGGGCAAATAAGATGTGCATATATTTAAGAATCATAGAAAACAAGGCAGATTACCTAATTGAGGTGAAATGCCTTGTTTTTGGTAAGTAGTTTATAACTTGGGATTCCTTCGCCTCAGCTTCCGATGTTCTTTTGCAGGTTTAGACCGGGAAAATATTTCTTTTAATGTCTGCTTTTCTTCCACAGAAAGCTGAGAGATTTTCATCTCCAGATTTTTGCAGAAAAGAAGCAAAAGACCATTTATATAAGCATCATTTGATGACTCTGCATCGTCATCTGCGGTAGTAGGTATTTGAGATGTAAAGTCATGTGTGGATGTTGTGACAGCACTGATCTTAAAATATGGACCGGCAATAAAAAGAAAATGGATTTTACGTGATTGGATAAAAAACATACAGGCTGACTGCTTTTGGAGAAGTTTAGCCTGTAAACGATATCAGCGGTATTTCGATTGTATGAAAGCTA
>ULML01012134.1_pt1 | contig 12936 bp, 9 predicted proteins | sample 1951651 | NCBI WGS metagenome assembly ULML01 (sample SAMEA4835549, study PRJEB28245) | human gut metagenome | biome: gut microbiome; material: fecal sample | place: Denmark | collected 2008
GAATGAAAATCTTGCGTCCTAACCGATAGACGAACGGGCCATCCTTGTTGAACGTTTCCGCTCTTTGCAACCGTTTTTCCTTTCGTTTGCGGTTGCAAAGGTAGAAACTATTTTTGAATTGGCAAACATTTCTGATAAAAATTTTGCAGAAATTCTTCTGCGTTTTCTCTTGTGTGTGGTTTTATTTATTGATAATCAGGTATATAATGATGTTTTAAATTTTCTGTATTTGCTTCATTTTTTTTATTCCTCTTCTTTAAGTTCCGTAGTTTCGCGCTTTTTTTGTAGCTTTGTTAGCCGGATTGAAACTTGATTAAAGGACGGAAATGTTACAGAAAACGCAAGGAATCGTATTGCATTCTTTGAAGTATAAGGATACTTCTATTATTGTAGACATCTATACCGAGGTGTCCGGACGGGCTTCTTTCCTGGTTCCGGTGTCCCGTTCGCGCAAGGCTGCGGTGAAGTCGGTACTGTTTCAACCTCTGTCTTTGGTGGAGCTGGAAGCGGATTTCCGTCCGAATACTTCTATATATAAGGTGAAAGAGGCAAAGTCTTTCTATCCTTTTACTTCGATTCCTTACGACCCTTATAAATCTGCCATCGCTTTGTTTCTGTCCGAATTCTTATATCGTGCGCTGCGCGAGGAGGCGGAAAACCGTCCTTTATTCGCTTATTTGCAGCATTCCATTGTCTGGTTGGATGAATGCGGCAGTGGCTTTGCCAATTTTCATCTGGTCTTTTTGATGCGTTTGTCGCGTTTTCTCGGATTGTATCCGAACTTGGAAGATTATCACGGCGGCGATTATTTTGATTTGCAGAATGCCTGCTTTACCCCGTTGCGTCCGCAATTGCATTCCGACTATATAGCGCCGGAAGAGGCGGCACGTCTCACAAGGCTGATGCGCATGAACTACGAAACGATGCATCTCTTTGCCATGAGCCGCATGGAGCGTGCCCGTTGTCTGACGATTATGAACGAGTATTACCGTTTGCATCTGCCGGATTTTCCCGTACTAAAGTCTTTGGAAGTCTTGAAAGAGTTGTTTGATTGAGCTCCGTTTCAAAGGGCATTCCGTTTCCTTACGTGTTTCCTGGAGTTTCCTGTAGAGAAACGCGCGTTTCCCTTAAGGGAAATTTCAGTTTCCTTAAAGGGAAATTCTCGTTTCTATGAAAGGGAACGGGCGTTTCTTCCGGGGGAAACGGGCGTGTCATAGGCATGGAAACAATAAAAGCCGTACTTCAAACTGCTCTCCAACCGGAGGGGAGCTTGAAGTACGGCTCTGTACGTATTGGGTTGGGCAGAACGCTTATCCCAGCAATTCCTTTACTTTGGCCGAGATGGCACGTCCTTCGGCAAGCCCGGCAAGTTTCTTGCTGGCTACACCCATTACCTTGCCCATATCCTTACCGCTGGTAGCGCCTGTTTCGGCGATGATTTCCTTCAAGGCAGCTTCCAGTTCTTCGGGAGACATCTGCTTGGGCAGGTATGCTTCCATAACCTTTACTTGCGCCAGTTCTGCATCGGCAAGGTCCTGACGGCCTTGCTGCACGTAGATTTCGGCGGCGTCCTTGCCTTGCTTTGTCAGCTTCTGAATGATTTTCAGGGCATCGGCATCGGTCAGGGTATCATTGGCTCCCGGAGCGGTCTTGGCTTCGAGGAATACTTTCTTGATGTTTCTCAGGGTTTCCAAAGCTACTTTGTCTTTGGCTCTCATTGCGTTTTTAATGTCTTCGCTGACTCTTTCAAATAAATCCATATTGTTCTTTATTGTTTTACTGTTTATAATGTACTGTTTCCGGTTGAAGTCCGGAACGGCAGTCTGTTTAGAAAGTGATTATGCCGTTGCCGCCGCTTTCCGCTTCCTGCGCTTCTTCGGTGGCGAGTATGCCGGCTTCTTCCGCCTTGACCTTGATTGCCGCCAGGGTACTCTTGTCGCGTTGGTAGGTAGGGGAGTTCTCCACCATGCTGATGATGTCGGCGTTGTCCAGGTCTTCAGGGTTGAAGATATAGATATGCCGGCGGCGCAGACGCTGATACTTGGTGTTGGCATCCTTTCCGTAGTAGGTTTCGCGGCGTGAGCGTCTTTGCTCTTCCTCTTCCTCCAGTTCGGCAAGGCGCTTCTGCTCTTCTGCGGTACGCTGGGTGATGCGGTCGTCCATCTCTTTCATATGGATGTCCTGGATGCCGAAGCCGGTGGCAAGCAGGGTAATCTTGACTTTCTGCTCCAGTTTGTCGTCCACGGCCATACCGAACTTGGTTTCAAAGTCGCGGCTGAAGCGGTTCATGAACTCTTTCACTTCGTCCATTTCGCTCATCATCAATTTGTATTGCGAGCTGTACGAGATGTTGAGCAGCACTTTCTTGGAGTTGAAGATATCGTTGTTGTTGAGCAACGGAGAGTGCTGGGCATTCTGGATGGCCATGCTCACGCGGTTGTCTCCCTCGCCGTAGCCGGTACTCATGATGGCCACGCCGCCGTCTTTCAGCACGGTTTTCACATCGTTGAAGTCGAGGTTGACCTTTCCGTGCAGGGTAATGATTTCGGCAATGCTCTTGGCGGCTACCGAGAGGGTGTCGTCGGCTTTGTCGAAAGCATCGTCTACGGAGAGTTCGCTATATATTTCGCTCAGTTTTTCGTTGTTGATAACCAGCAGGGCATCTACATGCTTGCTGATTTCCTCCACGCCGTCCAGTGCTTGGTCTATCTTCTTGTCGCCCTCCCAGCGGAACGGGATAGTGACGATGCCGATAGTCAGGATGTCCATTTCTTTGGCGGTCTGTGCAATGATAGGCGCTGCACCTGTACCTGTGCCACCGCCCATTCCGGCAGTGATGAATACCATTTTAGTACCGTCGTTCAGCATGGCCTTGATGTCTTCGATGCTCTCTTCGGCTGCCTTGCGGGCACGGGCAGGACGGTTGCCGGCTCCCAGACCCTCTTTGCCAAGTTGCAGCTTCACAGGAACGGGGGAGTCTTTCAACGCCTGGTTGTCTGTGTTGCACAGCACGAACGTTACATCATGTATGCCTTCCCGGTACATGTGGTTTACGGCATTGCCGCCACCGCCACCCACACCGATAACTTTGATGATTTTCGGTGAATCGGTCGGAAAATCGAATTGTGCTATATCATCCATGATTATAGAGTTTTTAATTATTTCATATCATCGTCCGAGAATATCTCATTGGAGATTTTGTTGAAGGTCTTTTCAAACCAGCTGGGACCTTTCTTTTTCTTCTCCTTTTCTTTCTTCTCCCGCTCTTTGCGTTCTTTCTCCCTGCGCTCCTTTTCCTCTTTCTCGCGTTGCGCTTTGGCGGCACGGGCTGCGGCTTCCTGTTCTTTCAGGGCTTCGTCGTTACCGAACATGTCAGCGGGGGTGGACGTAGGGTTGCCGGCTGGTTGTACCGGTTTCACCTCCTGCAGGCAGCAGTTTTCGTTGCCTGCGGCAAGAAGGCCGAGCAAGGTATTCTGCATACCATCCTTGGTCAGTACGTCACTGAATCCGTGAACGGTATCATGCACGAAGCGCATCGTCTTTACTTTCTCTATTTTGCTTTGCTTGCGGAAAGCTTCCTCGATATTCTTCAGGTTTGCTCCGCCTCCGGTGAATACGACTCCGGAGAATAGCTTATCCTCATAACCGGAGAGCTGCAACTGGTTCCATACGTTGGCAAGGATTTCTTCGGAGCGTGCTCCGATAATGTTGTTCAGCGTGGCCAGCTCAATGGCGCGTCCGTCTTCCAGTGCACATACGGCGGGTGTCTCGCTCTCTTCCTCTTCCTCGTAGAGGGCGTTGCCGTATTGCAGTTTCAGCTTTTCGGCATCCTGCTCTTCCATCTGCAGGGACGTGATGTCACGGGTAATGGTGTTGCCACCCAGCGGCAATACGCTCAGGTAGCGGAGAATATTGTTCTTGTAGACCGAAATGGTGGTGGTATCGGCGCCGAAGTCTACCAGTGCACAGCCCGAACGCATTTCGTTTTCCGTTAAAACGGCGTTTGCCAACGCTATCGGAGCGATAAGCAGGTCGGCTATCTCTACCTTTGCCTGCTCGAAGCTGTGTTCCAGGTTCTTCTTGAGTGAGGCGCGTGCCACGATGTTGAGGAACTGTCCTGTGATGTGCTGGCCTGCCACGCCCACCGGGTCGGCTTGCAGGGTATTGTCTATCTTGTATTCTTGGGGGGCCACATCCAGTACACTCATGTCTGCCAACGGCACTTCAAGGTTCTCGTCACAGATAGAGTCTACCAACTCTTGCGAGATGATGCCTTCTTCTTCCAGTGTACGACTCACCGCGTTTTTTACTGTGCGCAATGACTGTCCGCCGATGCCTACATATACTTTGGCAATGGAGTTGTTGAGCTGGTTTTCCAGCTTGTTGGTGATGGAAGTCAATGCCTGTGCTGTCTTGTCGATGTTGTAGATGACCCCCTTGTGGATAAACGAGGACGCATCTTCGCGTGCATAGGCCAACACCTGAATGCTTCCGTCACTGTTCTTCTTTCCTGCGATACCGGAAATCTTGGAAGAACTCAACTCAATAGCGGCGATGAAATCTGTTGTTGCCATAACTGTTTTATTTACTATTTTACTATTTACTGTCTACTATTTGCTGCGCGGTAACTATTCTCTTTTCGTGCAGATAATCTGGTTACCAAACTCAACACTGATACGGGAATATTTGTTCCAGCCTACCTTGTTCAATCCTTTTTCGTAGAATACCTTTACCCGTTTCAGTTTCCGTTCGAAGTCGTCCAGCTTACCGAGGTAGATGACATGGTCGCCTACGCGCGGTACCAGCTCTATGTTTTTGTCGGGCAATACATGAATCTGCTCGATTTGCGCGTTCCAGAACGAATTCTTTTGCAAAAATACATCAAACTTATATAAATCCCTCATGGCAAACGACTTTTCTACGTTTCCGGTCACAATGGCACGGTGCGCAACGCACTTTGCATCGGGCGGCATTACCGTGCCCTTATTGTCCAGATAGTAGTTCTCGCCGTTGGCGCTCATTATCCTCAGGATAGGGATGCGCTGGGTTACTTCGATACAGAGTTTGCCGCTCGGCGTCTTGTAACATTCCACTTCGTCGATGAGCGGATGCTTGGAGAGCGCCTGCTCCAACGTTTTGGTGCGGATACGGTCCAAGTGCTTGCCTATGGGACTGACGCCTTTCTTTTCCAGCATGGCGGCTACTTCCTTTTTCGTGATGAAGCCGGCATATACCGTGTCTTTGATAACCAGCTCCACATCACGGCACACTTGACCCGCCGGCTTCCGGTTGAAAGCGGTAACGGCCACTATCAGGTAGGCAAGGACGAGCAACAGGACGATAGAAAGTAGAATCCTTTTAATCATAGGCTTATTTGCTGTTTACTGTTTTACGGTTTACGCTTTGCTGCGCTGTTCGAGCAGCCGGGCTATGGAAGGTACATAGTTGTCCAGGTCTCCGGCTCCCAGCACTATCAGCACTTCAACCGGTTTCTTCGAGAGCAGGTCGGGAATGTCTTCCTTCCTGCATATGCACTTTTCGATGCCCGGGCGCAGGTTGTCGTATATGAGTTGGCTGCTGACACCGGGAATGGGTTGTTCGCGGGCAGGGTATATCTCTGTCAGAATCACTTCGTCCAGTAGCGAGAGGCTGTCTGCAAAGTCTTTGTAGAAGTCTCTGGTACGGGTATAGAGATGGGGTTGGAAGATAGCCGTTATCTTCTTGTCCCGGTAAAGTTCGCGGATAGACTTCACGCTTTGCGCGATTTCGGCGGGATGATGGGCGTAGTCGCTGAGGAATACGAGTCTGTCCGTCTTTATCTTGAAGTCGAAACGGCGGTCTACGCCGCGGAAACTGGCCATTCCCTGTCTGATTTCCTCATCGGTGACCCCGTTCAGGTGTGCAAGCGCCATGGCTGCCACGCCGTTCTCTATGTTGATGCCGATAGGTACACCGAGCCGGATATCGTTGATGCGGGTGTCCGGAGCAATGAAGTCGATGACGATTTCACCGTTTCCGATGCGGATGTTCTCGGCATGGAAGTCTCCTTCGTCGCGGGAGTAGGTATAAGTTCTTACGCCCGGCTGTACATCCGGCTGCAAGGCAAGCCCCTTCCGGATAATCAGTGCCCCTCCCGGTTGGATAAGGGTGGTATAGTGGCGGAAGCTTTCAAGATAAGCCTCGCGCGTACCGTATATGTCCAAATGGTCGGGGTCGGTAGAGGTGATAACGCTCATATAGGGAGAAAGCCAGTGGAACGAACGGTCGAACTCGTCGGCTTCGATTACGGTGTACGGACTGGCCGGAGATAAGAGCAGGTTTGTTCCGTAGTTCTTGGAGATGCCTCCGAGAAAAGCCGTGCAGCCCACATGCGACTGGTGGAAGAGATGCGCCGCCATTGTACTTGTGGTGGTCTTGCCATGCGTACCGGCAACGCAGAGTCCTTTGCTGCTGCGGGTAATCGTGCCCAATACCTGGGAACGTTTATGTATCTCGAAACCATTCTCCCGGAAATAGGCCAGTTCGGCATGCTCCTGAGGAATGGCAGGGGTGTACACCACCAGTGTGCTTTCCTTGTCCTTGCAATTTTCAGGGATGAGACCGGTGTTTTCCTCATAATGTATTTGTGCACCTTCTGCAATGAGATGCCCGGTCAGTTCGCTCGGCGTACGGTCATATCCCGCCACGAACTTGCCTTTGGATAGAAAATAGCGTATCAGTGCGCTCATGCCGATGCCGCCGGCACCGACGAAATAAACGGATTTTATGGTTTCTATATTCATGTACTTGTCATTTAATAAGTTTCAGCACCTCTTTGGCAATGACGGTTGCCGAGTCGGGCAATGCCAATCGGGCGATGTTGTTGCTCAATTCTTTCAGTTTATCACTGTCTTTTACCGTATCCAGTGCTGCGGGCAGGAGTTTCTCTTCGGCTTCCGCGTCCTTTACGTAGATGGCGGCGTCTTTATCGACGAGCGCCAGTGCGTTCTTGGTCTGGTGGTCTTCTGCCACATTGGGCGAGGGGACAAGGATTACAGGCTTGTGAAGCAGGCAGAATTCCGAAATGGAGCCGGCGCCGGCACGGGAGATTACCAAATCGGCAGCCGCATAGGCCTTCGCCATGTCTTTGATGAAATCCGTCACATACAGGTTGGGTATGGCATTGATATGCGGGTGGTGTACGGCTTCACCGGTTGCCGCGGTGATGGCGTCCCTTACCTGGTCGATGTATATTTTGCCGGTCTGCCAGATGAACTGTATGTCGGGGTTCTGCCGGATGACGTCAAGGCCGGCGGTCAGGGTGCGGTTAATGGTGCGTGCCCCGAGGCTGCCGCCCAGTATCAGGATGGTCTTTTTGGACGGGTTCAGGCTGAAGTAGCTTACGGCTTCTTCGTGCGCAACGGCATGTCCGAGCAAGTTCTGGCGGACGGGGTTGCCGGTCATGATAATCTTCTCTGCAGGGAAGAACTTTTCCATGCCTTCGTAGGCAACGCATATCTTGCAGGCTTTCTTGGCAAGCAGCTTGTTGGTGACACCTGCATAGGAGTTCTGCTCTTGTATCAGGGTAGGCACTCCCATCATTCCCGCCGTTTTCAGGGTAGGGCCGCTGGCATAGCCGCCCACGCCTACTGCCACCTGCGGACGGAATTGCTTGATGATGCTGCGCGCTTTCCATTGGCTGCGTGCCAGTTTCACCAATACGGCAAAGTTCTTCCACAAATGCTTGCGGTCGAAGCCCGCCACGGGCAGGCCGATAATCTTGTAGCCGGCATCGGGTACACGCTGCATTTCCATGCGTCCTTCTGCACCTACGAACAGGATTTCCGCATCAGGACGCAATTCCTTAATCGCGTTGGCAATGGATACAGCCGGGAAAATGTGTCCGCCCGTGCCGCCACCGCTGATGATAATGCGCGGCTTGTTGTTCTTTGTTTCCATATCTGAGTTTATCTACTTGCTACTACTGATAATTAATCTTATTCAAATTCGGCATCGCTGTTCAGCATCTTGGCTGTCGGCTCGGCAGCGCTTTGCGCTTCGCTGTAAGTGCTTTCGTTCCCGTTGCCGGTTTCCACCTGCATGGTGATTTGGGCATCGTGCGCTCTCTGTTCTTCCAGCTTGGCGGTGTACCGGCTCACACTCAGTATCATGCCGATATAGGCACAGTTTATCAACGTCGAAGTACCTCCTTTGCTGATAAGCGGCAGCGGGTGCCCGGTTACGGGAGCCAGTCCCACGGCCACCATCATGTTGAAGATGGCCTGCGACACCAGCAGCAGGGCTATGCCGATGATGAGGAAGGCGGGGAAGGTGCGGTCGCATTTCTTTGCGATACGTCCTACACGTATCAACAGACAGATGTAGAGGAATACGACTATGACTCCTCCTACCAGTCCGAGTTCCTCGATGATAATGGCAAAGATGAAGTCGGAGAATGCCTGGCTCAGGAAGTCACGCTGTACGGAGTTGCCCGGTCCCTTGCCGATGACATTGCTGGTGGCGACGGCGATACGTGCGTGGGCTATCTGGGCGTCTTTGTCTATATCGAATTTTGCGGCAGGCACTACCTCGTCACTCGTAAACTTCTCGATACGGGCACGCCACGTGTCGAACCGGTGCAGGAAAGGTATGTCGCTGTTCTTTGTCATCAGCAGGAAAGTTACGGCAACAATGCCTACCGATGCCAGGCTGCCGGTCAGCATCAACAGTCGTTTTGCAGAGACACGCCCTATGAACATCATCAGAAAGACTACCCCGAACAGCAATGCCGCCGTGGATAAGTTCTCCGGAGCAATGAGCAGGCAGATAACTCCGGTTATTATCATAATCCGCTTGAAAGCCTTCGGGTTGGCGCCGTCCTCATCCTGCCCTTTGGACAGGATGAAAGCCGTGACTATGATAACCGCCATTTTGGCTATCTCCGAGGGCTGGAACTGTATGCCCATGAACGTCATCCAGCGCGCCGCCCCGTTGATACGTTCCATCATCATGACCAGTATCAGCAGTATTGCGGAAGCCGGCAACAGGAAGACAGGGAATACCTGAAACCATTTATAGGGGATGTTGTGCATGAGGACCACAATCACAGCGCCTACCATCAGGATTATGCTGTGCTGGGTGATGGGCCCCCAATGGTCGCCGCTCTTATAGGTAAGCGTACTGGCAGCACTGAACACCTCTGTAATGGAGATGAGGCAGAGGAAGAGGAAAATAATCCAGATTACTTTGTCTCCTTTGAATATGCTTTTTAATAAATCCATTTATAACTCTCTTACGTATTTCTTGAATTGGTCGCCCCGGTCTTCATAGCTCTTGAAGAGGTCGAAGGAAGCGCAACAGGGACTCAATAATACTGTTTCGCCTTTCCGGGCTAATTTGAAAGCGGCGTCTACCGCGTCTTTCATGCCGGTCTGCACATCGGCCACCGGCAGACCGAGGCGGTCGAAAAAGCCGTGCAGCTTTTCATTGTGCAGTCCCAGGTAGACCAGCGCGGAGCATTTGCTACGTACCAAATCCTCTATTTCGGTATAGTCATTCCCCTTGTCTTTGCCGCCGAGAATAAGCACGGTTTTGGTTGTCATGCTTTGCAGGGCGTACCAGCAGGAATTGACATTGGTTGCCTTGGAATCGTTGATGAATTGGACGCCGCGTACGGTCGCTACCTTTTCCAGACGGTGTTCTACACCTTTGAAGTCGGACAAGGCTTTGCGGATATCTTCTTTGCGGATACCTGCAAGGTTGGCGGAAATGCCGGCAGCCAATGAGTTATACAGGTTGTGGGTTCCTCGCAGGGCAAGTTCTTCCTGCTCCATGTTGAAAGCAATCGGTTCGTTGATTTCCACTTCACCGTCTTCCACATAAGCAATGGCGCCGTCTTCCTTTACGGCGGCAAAAGGATAGGGATGGGCTTTTAAGCCGTGCTTTTCCAGCTCTCTGCGGATGATGGGGTCGTCGTTCCAGTAGATGAAAGCATCTTCCGGAGTCTGGTTTTGCGTGATGCGGAATTTGGCATCCACATACTTCTGCATGCAGTGATCGTATCTGTCCAGATGGTCAGGGGTAATGTTCATCAGAACGGCGATATTGGCGCGGAACTTATACATATTGTCCAGTTGGAAGGAGCTGAGTTCGATAACATAATAGTCGTGCTTCTCCATGGCCACCTGCAAGGCAAGGCTGTTGCCGATGTTGCCTGCCAGCCCTACATTCAGTCCCGCACTCTTGAAGATGTGGTAAATGAGCGAGGTGGTGGTAGTCTTGCCGTTAGAACCGGTGATGCAAATCATTTTGGCGTTTGTATAACGTCCGGCGAACTCTATCTCGGAGATGATGGAGATGCCTTTTTCTTTCAATTTCAGAATCAGCGGAGCGTCGTTGGGGATGCCGGGACTTTTTACCACTTCATCGGCATTCAGTATCAACTCTTCCGTGTGCTGTCCTTCCTCCCAGGCAATGCCATGCTTGTTCAGCAGTTCCTTGTATTTGTCTTTAATGGCAGACATGTCGGATACGAACGTGTCGAAACCTTTCACCTTGGCAAGTACGGCAGCTCCCGCGCCGCTTTCGCCTGCTCCTAAAACTACAATTCTACTCATATACTATTATAATTAAGATCGGTAACTCTTCATTTTTCATTCATAATTCTTCATTGGGTTGTTATCTTATCTTTAACGTTATAATTGTTATTGCTGCCAGTACAATGGTTACGATCCAGAAGCGGACGGTAATCTTCGATTCATGGAACAATTGTGCCGGTTGGGTAAATACCACTTTGCAGCCGGGCTCTATCAGATTCATGCCGGTGCGGAAGTGGTCGTGTATCGGCGTCCGTTTGAAGAGACGCTGTTTTACCCCTTTCCGTTTGCGGGCTTTGTAGTATACCCGTTGCAGAATTACCGACAGGTTCTCTACAAGGAATATACCGCATAGGATAGGTATCAGCAGCTCTTTATGGATGATAATGGCGTATACGGCAATGATGCCGCCGATGGTCAGACTGCCTGTATCGCCCATGAATACCTGTGCCGGGTAGGCGTTGTACCAGAGGAAGCCGATAAGTGCACCGATGAAAGCGCAGATAAAGATTACCAGCTCTTCCGAACCCGGTATGTACATGATGTTCAGGTAACCGGCATATTCGATATGGCTGGATACGTATGCCAGTATGCCCAGTGTCAGACCGATAATGGCGGAGTTGCCCGCTGCCATGCCGTCCATGCCGTCATTCAGGTTGGCGCCGTTGGAAACGGCGGTTACTACGAATATGGTGACGAGCACAAACAGTATCCAGCCCGCCGTTTGTGCGTGTTCTCCCATGAAAGACACGAGGTCGGCATAGTCAAGGTTGTTGCTCTTGAAGAAAGGGATGGTAGTCTGTGTAGCCTTGATTTCTTTGGCGGCATGTACTACCTCGATGCCTTGTCCCGGTTTCTCTACCTCGATGTTTTCACGGATAACGACCTGCGGACTGAGATACAGGGTAAGCCCTACAATGAGTCCCAAGCCTACCTGGCCGATAATCTTGAACTTACCGTGCAGGCCTTCCTTGTCTTTCTTGAATATCTTGATGTAATCGTCGGCAAATCCTAATGAACCTAACCACACAGTGGTGATAAGCATCAGAATCATATAGATATTATTCAGCTTGCCCAGCAACAGGCAGGGAATCAGAATGGCAAAGATAATGATAACTCCGCCCATGCTCGGTACGCCCACCTTGTTTACGCCGAACGGGTCGATGTTGGCATCCCGTTGCGTCTCGGTAATCTGTTTGCGTTTCAGCAGGTCGATGAACTTGTCACCCCAGATGCTCGAAATGAGCAATGCCAGGATGATAGCCATCAATGCCCTGAAAGATGTATAGCCGAACATACCCGCACCGGGGAAGTCGTATTTATCTAACCATTGGAATAAGTAGTATAACATAATTTCTTACTTTATCACTTTAAAACATTATCGCCTTTAGTTCTTCTTTGTCATCGAAATGATGCTTCACTCCTTTTATCTCCTGATAATTTTCATGTCCTTTGCCGGCTACGAGAATGACATCTCCCGGTTGCGCCAGCATGCAGGCGGTCTTTATGGCTTCTTTTCTATCGGCGATACTGATTGTCTTCTGCAAATCGTCCTTATCCAACCCTGCCAGCATATCGTTGATGATGTCTTGCGGCTCTTCAAAGCGGGGATTGTCGGAAGTGATGATGACACGGTCGCTCAAACGGGCGGACTCTTTAGCCATGATAGGACGTTTCCCTTTATCACGGTTGCCGCCTGCGCCGACTACGGTAATCACTTTGCCTTTGCCTTCCAGTACGCCGTGGATGGCATTCAGCACATTCACCAACGCATCCGGAGTATGGGCATAATCCACAATGGCGGTAATGCCCTTCGGAGAGCGGATAGAGTCGAATCTGCCTGCTACAGGGTGCAAAGTGCTGAGGGCAACGAGCACATCTTCTTCTTTCTTTCCCAACAGTACGGCTGCGCCGAATACGGCAAGAAGGTTGGAAGCATTGAACTTGCCGATAAAGCGTACGGCCAGCTCATGGTTGTTGAAGTCGAGTAGCATGCCTTCAAAATGAGACTCCAATACTTTTCCCTTGAAATCGCTGAGGCTTCTCAATGAATACGTATATACGCGCGAACGTGTGTTCTGGGTCATGACCAGCCCGTTCTTGTCGTCCAGATTGGTCAGGCTGAACGCGTTCTTAGGCATGTCGTCGAAAAACTTCTTTTTTGCTTTGAGGTAGTTTTCGACAGTCTTGTGATAATCCAGGTGGTCGCGCGTAAGATTGGTGAAGATGCCGCCGGCAAACTTCAAACCGCTGATACGCTGTTGTGCGATAGAGTGGGAGCTGACTTCCATGAATGCGTATTTGCATCCGGAGTCTGCCATCTCACCCAGCAGGCGGTTAAGGGTAATCGGGTCGGGGGTGG
>ULML01002064.1_pt1 | contig 12934 bp, 11 predicted proteins | sample 1951651 | NCBI WGS metagenome assembly ULML01 (sample SAMEA4835549, study PRJEB28245) | human gut metagenome | biome: gut microbiome; material: fecal sample | place: Denmark | collected 2008
GTTTGAAAACTCTTTTTATATGTTTTAAAATCATATTGCATTTTCGATATGAACTTGATATGATGTTGGAGGAAAGTAGGATGAATATGAAAAAGCTTATTATTTTATTTATATGTTTATTATGTTTTACTACAGGTTGTGAAGATAAAAATGTAATTGAAAAAACAAATGCTGGATATACACATATTTCTATGGATGTAGCTAAGGAATATATGAAGGAACAAGATACTATTGTAGTTGATGTTAGAACAGAAGAAGAATATGAAACAGGACATATTAAAGGAGCGATTAATATTCCTCTTCATGCGATAGATGGAACAGTGGTAGGGAAGTTAAAAGACTATAATCAAAAAATACTTGTCTATTGTGAAAGTGGAAACCGTAGTATTCAGGCAAGTGCTAAATTAGCATCTCTTGGTTATAAAAATGTATACGAAATGGGTGGTATACAAGATTACGATGGAGAATTGAGTCAGTCATGAAAATAGATTCTTTAAAAACAATCAATGAGGAAGAAATGGAAGATACTTTAGAATATATAAAAATGTCTGAGCAAGAGCAATTTGATTTTTCTGGTATTACGGAATGTAATCATTGCTATTTTGAAAAAGTTCAATTTACTGATTTACACTTTCAAAATATTTCTTGTTATGATGTGGTATTTAAAAATTGTGATTTTTCTAATGTTATATGGAATTCCCATTCTGATTTTGCAGGCACATTTTTGAATCATGTGACTTTTGAAAATTGTAAAATGGTTGGAACTGATTTTGGGATGACGGCTTTAAAGAAAGTAACGTTTCAAAATTGTGTAGGTCGTTATGTGAATTTTTCTTTCGTAACGATGAGAGAAGTGAAAATATTATCTTGCTCTTTTCAAAACATGATATTGCAAGATACGACTTGTAAAAAATTATTATTGCAAGAAAATGAATTATTTGGACTAGAATTATTACATACATCATTAAAAGATGTCGATATGACTAGTAATCATATGGATGGATTAAAAACAGATTTAGAAAGTATTCAAGGAATGATTGTGAATCCTGAACAAGCATTACAATTATCTAAATTATTAGGAATTATAGTGAAAAATCTATAATTCTTTTTTTATGACAAAATAGTCATGACAGAATTTGAATTTATAGTATAATAATTTTAGGTGATATACATGCAGAAATTACTGATTGTAGAAGACGATGAAACAATTCGTTTTGGGTTAAAGTATTATTTAGAACAAGAAGGTTTTGATGTCTACCAAGCATCTACTGTGGAAGAAGCATATGATAAATTTTCTAAAACGAATTTTGATATTGTTTTATTAGATTTAAATTTACCGGACGGGAATGGTTTTGATTTATATCGTGATATGAAAAAAGTAAAAGAGGTACCAACTATCTTTTTAACAGCCAATGATCAAGAAGTATCTATTGTTATGGGACTAGATATGGGAGCAGATGATTATATTACAAAACCATTTAAGGTAAGAGAGTTATTATCACGTATTAAGACAGTATTACGTCGTAGTGGGAAAAAACAGGATAATACCATTCAAATTGGAAATGTTGTATTAGATATGCATCAAGCAAAAGTATTTAAAAATGGGGTTGATGTAATGTTAACAGCACTTGAGTATAAAATATTTTTAACATTGGCATTAAATTATAATCAAGTATTAAAAAGAGAAAGTATTTTAGCAAACATTTGGGATGTCAATGAAGAATATGTCAATGATAATACACTAACAGTATATATTAAGAGAATTCGTGAAAAGATTGAAGATGATCCGAATCATCCTCGTATTATCCAAACAGTTCGCAAATTAGGTTACAAAGTAGGTGACCCATGTTAGGAAAAAGAAGAAAACAATTTCTTTTATTTGAATTTCTTCTCTTTTGTTTTTGTATTTTATTTGCTTTTATTATGACCAAAGTGACAACGGATATTTATCAAAAACATATTTATGAGCGAGAAGGAACATTATTAAAAAGAGTCATAGAAGAATATCCGGAAACAGAAGAAGAAGTTATTCAGCTTTATGAACAAACCGATTTTCGTAAAATAGATACAAGTATTTTAGAAAAATATGGGTATGTAACGAGTGATGATTTAAGATATTTTCAAGATATAAAACAAGCACATCGTAATTTGTTAGTATCACAAATTATTTTTGTAACTCTGTTATTTGTAATACTGAATATTGCTTATATTTGGTATCAATGGAATCAAGATCGTAAATTAAAAGAATTAGATCAATATTTATTAGCTGTTTTAGCAGGAAATTATAATCTGGATATTAGAGATTATCAAGATGGTATTTTAAGTTCTTTAAAAAACGATGTATATAAAATGAGTGTGTTATTAAAAGAAGATAAAGAAAGAGCAATAGAACAACAAAAATATTTAGAAAGTGTTTTATCAGATATTTCTCATCAATTAAGAACACCACTTACGAGTATGTATGTTATGAATGATTTGTTGAGTGATGGCAAAGTACGAGGTAAACAAAAGAAAGAGATTTTAAATAAAAATCGTGCACAATTAGAAAGAATAGAATGGTTAATTACTACTTTATTAAAAATGTCTCGTATTGATGCGGGAACAGTTGTTTTTAAAGAGGAAAAAGTAACAACGAAGGAATTGATTAAAAAAGCTTTAGAACCGATTAATATACCCATAGAATTAAAAAAACAGACGATATTAATTGTTGGTGATAAAAAGAGTACTGTATTGTTAGATAAAAAGTGGACAGTGGAAGCATTTGTCAATATTTTAAAGAATGCTCATGAACATACACCTGTAGGGGGAATGATTATTATTAAAATTACTGATAATCCTTTATTTACAGAATTTTTAATTCAAGATAATGGAACGGGCATTGCAAAAGAAGATTTACCACATATTTTTGAACGTTTTTATAAAGGTAAAAACTCATCGAGTGAATCCATTGGAATTGGATTAAATATGTCTAAGACGATTATTCAAAAAGAAAATGGAACGATTATGGTAGAAAGTACAGAAGGGAAGGGAACTACTTTTACAATCCGTTTTTATAAAGCAGATATTTAAGTGACAATTCTGTCACTCTTTTTGTCACGATAGAGTCATATCTATTTACTATACTGTAGATGTAGGTGATAATATGACAAAGTGTAAATATGAAAGATTGATTATGATTGCAATTATTGTAGGAGTGATTGGTATATTAGGGTTTAGTGAATATTGTATGGCACAAAAAGAAGATAAGATAGATAAGCCCACGACAGAAAAAGTAAGCAATCAAGATGATATGGCAACATATCACAATATTATAGTTGCGAAAGAAGTACTCACAGATTTGAAAAAGATGAGTAAATGTGCTGGTCGTGATCATATCGAATTACTTACCCAAACAGGATATCAGGAAAATGGAACAGAGGAAGAAAAAAGTGGTTTATTAATTCGTTTTGGAAGTAATGACGCAGAAGAAAATCAGTTCATTCAAGAGTGGTTAGAACAACATGGTTGGCAGTACGGATTTGTCCAATTTCAACAAGAGGATTACTTATTATATCATTATACAGGACGTGATATTGCAAAATCAATTCATGAGGCAAATGTGACATTTTCTGAGTACTTAAAATAGAGAGGATGAAAGTATGGAAATATTAAAGGTTGAGCATTTAACAAAAACGTATGGTACTGGCAAGACACAAGTAAAAGCATTAGATGATGTTAGCTTTTCCGTTGAAAAAGGAGAGTTTATTGCGATTGTTGGAGCGAGTGGAAGCGGGAAAAGTACTTTATTACATTTAATTGGAGCAGTAGATAAACCGACAAGTGGGAAGGTTTATGTAGAGGGAGAAGATATTTTTAAACTCAATGAAACAAATCTAGCGATTTTCCGTCGCCGTCAAGTAGGTTTAATCTATCAATTTTATAATTTAATTCCAATTTTGGATGTAAAAGAAAATATGACATTACCTGTTTTATTAGATGGTAAGCAAGTAGAAGAAGATTATTTGAATGAGTTAATTCAAATTTTAGGGTTAGGAAAAAGAATGAATCATCTTCCAAATGAATTATCAGGAGGAGAACAACAACGTGTATCTATCGGCAGAGCTCTTATGAATCATCCTGTTGTTTTATTAGCAGATGAACCAACAGGAAATTTGGATAGTAAAGCAAGTGCTGAAATTATGAAATTATTAAGGCTTTCTAATCAGAAATATAAACAGACAATTATTATGATTACTCATGATTATAATCTGGCTTTAACTGCAGATCGTATTATTGAAATAAAAGATGGAAAAATTATAAAAGATGAGAAGGTGAGATAACCTTGAACATATTAAATAAATTAACGATAAAAGAATTAAAAATGAATAAACAGCGTACGATTGTAACATTAATAGGGGTTATTTTATCTTGTGCTTTAATGGTTGGCATTGGACTTATTTTCTCCAGTGCCCAAAAAAATATGTTAGATTCGATTGTCAGTTATTCAGGAGATTATCATGTCCGTTTTGATAATGTTAAAAAAGAAGATATTTCTATAGTGAAAAATAATGTGAAAGTAAAAAAATATGCGTATACAAATGATATTAGCTATGCAATCGGAAATAGTGAACAAGAAGATGACTTTTTCTTTTTATTAAGAGGAATGAATGATACTTATCATGCGTCATTTCGCAATGTAAAAGGGAAGTATCCTAAAAAAGACAATGAAATATTAGTACCTGATACATTGTTAAAACAATATGATCCTTATTTAAAGATTGGAGATTCTATTACTCTTAATCTTGGTAAAAGATATTTAAATGGAGAAGAAACAACAGAGTCAGTCAGAAGTACAGAAGAAACATTTGAAGTATCGGATACGAAGACTTATAAAATTGTTGGAACATATGAATATGATGCATATCCACAAATGTATTATAGCGAATTATATATTTTATATACTGGAGAGAAACTGAATACTTCTACAGCCAGATTATTTATCACATATAAAAATATGAATGATACTTATCGGGAATCAGAACATATCGCATCATTATTAGGGTTTGAAGAAAGTGGAACTGGATTATATCAAAATATGACATATCACCAAGAGTATTTATCAGTATCAGGACATAGTCGTTATGGGAACTATAATACGACAATGGTAATTATATTAGGTATTGTACTCAGTTTAATCTCGATTGCTTGTATTATAGTAATTTATAATTCTTTTCATATTTCTGTTATGGAAAGAAAGAAACAATTTGGTATTTTTGCAAGTATTGGTGCAACGAAAAATCAGTTAATGAAAACAGTATTCTTAGAAGCATTGATTGTTGCACTCCTTGGTATTCCAATTGGTCTTTTATCAGGTATGTTAGGTATTAAAATAACATTAGATATCATCGCAAAATTAGCACCTGATTTATTTAGTATTCCACTTACATTTTATGTTTATCCAATTTTTATTATTGTACCAGTTATATTTATGCTAATTGTCATCTTCATTTCTGCTTATTTACCAGCACGTAAAGCAGGAAAAATGCAACCGTTGGAAGCAATTCGCCAAAATGATGATATAAAGATTGAAAAGAAAAAGATGAAAACATCAAAGATGATTCGTAAAATATTTGGAATTGAAGGAGAGATTGCTCTAAAAAATATTAAGAGAAACCGTAAGAAATATCGTGTGACTGTTGTATCTTTATTTATTAGTATTGTTTTATTTGTTACATTTTCTGGGTTATTGAGATATGGGTTATATGGAACAGATACTGCCTTTCAGAATGCAGAATACGATGCGATGGTATCTGTGACTGCTCCAACTTATGATGATATAAAGCCCGTTATGGAACGATTAAAAAAAGTAAAAGGTCCAGAACAGGCTAAAGAAATTCATTGGACTTATGCGACAACTAAAATAGATTCTTCTACTTTTTATGAAGAATACCAAAAACAAATGAGTGATAATATAGATTATGATAGTAAAACAACTGATATGGGAGTTATAATTGCTACGATTGATCAAAAAGATTATGAAAAATTACTAGAGGAATATAAACAAGAAGAGGGTACTACTTTCTTAATCAATCAAATTAATTTTTCAAGTGTTAATGGTAAAACAAGAAAAACATATTATAATCGTATATTTAAACCAGATTCCATTTCCAGCATAATCCCTTATTGTGAGAAATATGATGGAAATGATAATTATCATGTGGAACAATGCTACGAAGCAATCGAACATATTACTATGATTGAAACAGTTCCATATGGCTTGAAAAATGTCATTTCTGATCCTGGTTCATTTGTTATTGTTGTACCAGAATCTATGTATCGTCAATTTGTCACAACAGCGTTAGAAAAAGATTATTTAATTGGTACAAATGATTTTCTTTATATGAATGGAACAAATTTTAAAAATATAGAGAAAGAAATAAAAAACATCGGAGATGAAGGCATTGTTGGTGATGTCTATTATGAGAATGTCGAAGAAAGCGTTGCTAGAACAAATCGTATTATTTTAGCAATCAAAATATTATTATATGGATTTATTGCTTTAGTGACATTTATTGGTATTACAAGTGTATTTAATACAATTGTAACTTCATTAGCACTTCGTAAAAGAGAATTCGCAATGTTAAGAAGTGTAGGATTAAGTCCCAAAGGCTTTCATAAGATATTGTTTTTAGAGAGTTTCTTCTTCGTTGCAAAAGCATATTTAGTTGCACTCCCTGTATCTTTACTTTTAATTGCACTCATTCATTATGCATTTAATTTTTCGATGTATATTGAATCGGTATTAATTCCGTGGGATGCTGTATTGATTGCTCTGTTATTCTCATATGCTATTGTCTTAATTACAACGTTCTATGCGACAAAAAAAATGAGAACTGCTAATATTTTAGAATCAATACGAGAGGAGAATATTTAATATTCTCTTTTTTATGTAAATCAGAAAACAGTCTTTTCTTTTCTGAAAAATAGGGTATAATAATGATGAATTTAGATGTAGGTGATAAGATGAAAGAAAAATGGAACATATGGTGTCAAAAACAGCAGAAATATATAAAATGGGCAATGATTGGTGTTCTTATCGTTATTTTTCTTATGCTTGTCACAACAGCTTTAGGAAGTAAAGGAAAATTATTAAAAGATCAGAATGGACATTATTACCGAGAAATAAAACAGGAAAATAGGACAATTCATGTTCCTGTATTTCAAGATAAAAAGCTAAATGATGAAACAAAAAAGTTTCAAAAACGTATTTTAAAAAACGAGAAAATTAAAAGTTTGGACTATGAAATAAAAGCAACAGGTGATTTGACACAAGTTATTTGGACCAAAAAAGAAACTAAAAAAGAACAAAAAGAAACATGGGTATATCACCAAAAAAATCATCAGGCAATCACCTTAAAACAAGTTTTCCATAATTGGAATCGTGAGATGGAGGAAGAGGTAATTACTTTTTTAAATTTGGAATGGAATCGTATGATTCGTACGATGACACCACCGCTTCCAAATGATTATCAAATTCAGGAAGAAGCAAAAAGAGCGATTGCTGACGAGAATTGGTATATTCAAAATAGTAAAAATGATTATCATTTATATTTTGAGATAGAGAAAGAAAATAAAAATTATGAAGTGGGAATTCCTTTTTATATTTTAAAAGATAAAATTAATTGGAAAACATTGGGAATTGAAAAAAAGACCGATTCATGGTTTCAAAATTATATAAAAAATCGTAAAGCGGTGGCGTTTACTTTTGATGATGGACCGAATCCGAATACGACTCCTACTTTAATTACAGAGTTTGGTAAAAGAGGGATGAATGCTAGTTTTTTCATGTTAGGGAAAAATGCTGAGAAGTATCCTGAAGTTGTAAAAATGGTAGATCAAAATGGATTTGAAATTGGCAGTCATACTTATCAGCATCGCAATTTAAAGAGAATTTCAAATGAAGAACAAAGTTATGAAATCAATCAAACAAAGCAAGTTATTTATAATACGATTGGTAAAAATCCGACAAGTATTCGTCCTCCATATGGGAATTATAATGATGTAACACTTTCTTATATAGATACTCCCATTGTTCTTTGGAATGTCGATACATGGGATTGGAAATATCGTGATGCGAATACGACTTATCAAAATTCCATTGATAAAATAGAAGATGGAGCGATTGTGTTATTTCATGATATTTATTATGCAAGTGTGGATGCTGCAATTCGTATGGCCGATGAATTATATATGCGCGGTTATCTTTTATTAAGTGTGCAAGAATTGGCAAATGCGAAACATATCACTCTTACACCTAAAACTCGTTATTATCATATTCCGTGATATCTTGTTTGAAAGTTTCATATAATTTGATATAATATAGTAGGATGTGATGGTATGAAAGTCATAGTGAGTGCTGGGGGAACAGGAGGACATATTTATCCTGCTTTAGCAATTATTAATAAGTTAAAAGAAGTAGATTCTAAATTAGAAGTATTATATATAGGAACTCATAATCGTATGGAAAAAGACATTGTACCGGAAAAAGGAATTCCATTTGAAACACTGGAAATATACGGATTATATCGTAAAAAAATATATAAGAATGTAAAAACACTCGCATGTTTTTATAAAAGTTATCGTAAGTGTCTTCGTATTATGAGAAAATTTCAGCCCGATTTAGTAATTGGAGTAGGTGGGTATGTTACGGCACCTGTTATTTTAGCAGCCCATAAATTGAAAATTAAAACAGCGATTCATGAACAGAATAGTGTTCCTGGAGCAAGTAATCACTTTTTAAGTAAATATGTTGATAAAATTATGGTTTCTTTTCCTGCTAGTAAAAAAGAGTTTCCTGAAGAAAAAACTGTTTATACTGGAAACCCTTGTAGTGAGGATGCTTTAAAAGCAACCCCAATTCAAAAATCAGAATATGGATTAAGTGATAAAAAACAACTTGTTACCATTGTCATGGGATCTTTAGGAGCAAGTCACGTGAATCAATTTTTAATGGATAGTATGTCTTATTTTGAAAACAAAGATTATGAGGTGGCTTTTGTAACTGGAAAACAAGATTACGAAGAAGTAATGCGTCATACATTTCCTAAAAATATTCATGTTTATCCATATGTTCCACTTACATCTTTTATGAAAAAAACAGATCTTTTAGTATCACGTGCTGGAGCATCAACTTTAAGTGAAATTATGGCCTTACATGTGCCTTGTATTTTGATTCCTAGTCCATATGTTCCAAACAATCATCAGTGGAAGAATGCAATGGGGTTAGTGCAAGAGAAGGCAGCTATTTTATTAGAAGAAAAAGATTTAAAAGAAGATGTTTTAGTGAAGACAATTGATCAATTATTAAAAAATCCAATTCAGTTAGAAGCGATGAAGAAACAGTTAAGCAGACTTGCTGTTTCAGATAGTGCTACAAGAATTGTAAAAGAATTATATCAGTTAGTAGATGGAGATACATATGGAAAAGATAAAAACGTTAGATAAATTAAATGTCGGAAGGGTTATTTATCATGTCCCTTTAAATGAATATACAACATACCGTGTTGGCGGAATTGGAAGAGCATTGGTAATTGTCGATAATCAGGAATGTTTAATAAAATTAGTTCATTTTTTAGAGGAAAAAAATATTCGTTGGAAAATATTGGGAAATGGTTCTAATTTAATTTTTCAAGATGGCTTTTACGATGGTGTATTAATTAGTTTAAGTAATTTAAATCAAATGGAGATTGATGGTACGGAGATTATGGTCGAAGCAGGGTATCCACTTCCTAAATTAGCGATGAAAGCAGCGAAAGCTTCTTTAACTGGATTAGAGTTTGCAGCAGGTATTCCTGGTACTGTTGGGGGAGCTCTTTTTATGAATGCTGGTGCTTATAAAAGCGATATGGGATATATTGTAAAAGAAGTTACGTTTTTAGATGAAAATTTAGAAAAGAGAATATTTACAAATCGTGAATGTGATTTTCACTATCGTACTTCTTATTTTAAAAAGCATCCTAAATGCATTTGTTTAAGTACTAAGATTGTTTTAAAAAGAGGAATGAAAGAAGCAATTTTGGCAGTTATGGAAGATCGTCGTAAGAGAAGAGTGGAGTCACAACCATTAGAATATCCAAGTGCTGGAAGTGTTTTTCGTAATCCGGAAGGAGATTATGCAGGACGTTTGATTGAAAGCTTAGGTTATAAAGGAAAAATGTATGGAGGAGCAATGGTATCAGAAAAGCATGCTAATTTTATTATTAATAAAAATCATGCGACAGCAAATGATATCATTGGTTTAATTCGTGATATTCAAAAACGAGTAAAAAAAGAATATGGTATTGATTTAAAATTAGAACAGGAAATTGTCGAAGCAAAAAGTTCCAACTAGTGGGTTGGAACTTTTTTATGAATATCTGTTTTCAGATCATTCTTTAAGGGGCGTATTTGTAAGCCAATATAGATGACTTGTGTTTGAATAATCGTAAATAAAATACCATATACAACAGACCAAATACCAAAAGTAGCTACACCTATGATTAAAATAATCATTCCTATGATGCGTAAAATAATTGCTGGATTCCATTTGGGGTGAATTTTATGTAGATAAAGAGCTATGACATCATAACCGACAGTAGAGGAATCTTGACTTAGACAAAGATAATGACCTAATCCAACTAATACTCCAGCGATGACTACACATACAAATGCTGGAAGAGGGAAAGTAATTCCTGTCCAGTGAAAGAAGTTAAAGAAAATAACATAACAAATACTACTGTAAAGAGATCTGATAAAAAATTCTTTACCGAGAAAAACTCTTCCAAATATTAATAAGATAATGGTAAGAGGAGTGCTAATATAACTTATATCAACATGGAGGTAATGAGAAATTAAAAGAGAGGTACTTGTTACACCACCATTTATAATTTGATTTGGCACTGTTAAAAAAGCATATGCAGCTGTTAATAGTAAATTTCCAATCGTAATTATAACATAACTCATATTATCTACTCCTATCGTAATATTATTATTTTATCACATATCGTTCATGAAGTTCTTTTTTTGTTTAGATGATTTTGATAAAAAGTGTAAAGGAAACGGAATATTCATATCGATAACCATCGTCTTATCATTTACGAAATGTATAGGTACGTGATATAATAAAAAAAGAATAGGAGCGTTTGTTATGGCAAAGAAGAAAAAGAAACAAAGAAAAAAGCAAACACCGGCCAAGAAAAAACGAAAGATTTTATATGGTCGTATTTTTCTAGCACTTGTTATTCTTTTTGTTATAATTTATATGTTCATTATGTTAATTCCACAAAAAATACAAACGATACATATATCAGGAAATGAATTTTTAACAGATCAAGAAGTATTAGAACTTGCAGAGTTGGAAGATTATCCTTCTACTTTTGCTCATTATAGTTATAAGATAGAAAAAGATTTAGAAAGCTCTAATTTAATTACTAAAGCGACTGTGAAAAAGAAGTGGCTTTATGAGGTATCTATTCATATTGAGGAAAATCGCCCGTTATTTTATGATTCTACGAAGAAAAAGACAGTATTAGAAAGTGGTGAAACGACGAATCGTTCCTTTGATGTTCCAGTATTAATTAACTATACACCTGACAAGATTTACAAGAAGTTAATTACTAAGATGCATGATTTAGATACTGATATTATTCGTAGAATTTCTGAAATGCAATATGATCCAAATGATGTAGATCCAAATCGTTTCCTTTTTACAATGAATGATGGTAATTATGTTTATTTAACGGCAAATCAATTAAATAATTTAAATAGTTATGTTACAATCATTTCTAAGTTTGAAGGAAAGAAAGGAATTTTATATCTCGATAGTGGAGAATATTTCCAAGTGATGGAAGGTTAAAGTAAAAAAAGTATAATTTTCAAAGGGGAAAAGCGAATTTTTTTCTCCTTTTTTCTTGATTTTCTTTTCTTTTTTGAAAAACTATAGTATAATGAATACTAGATTGTAGGAGATGATTTTGTGAAGCACATTTATACAAGCATTGATTTAGGTACAGATTCAATCAAAGTTGTTGTTTGTGAACTTTACAAGAACAAGTTGAACTTACTTGCTGCATCTTCCGAAAAATCAGAGGGAATAAAAAAAGGGTTAATTACAGATGTTGAGAAGGCAAAAACATCTTTAAAAAAAGCAATTTCTAATGTCGAATCCATGTTAGGAATTACTTTAAAACAAGCGATTGTAAGCGTTCCGAGTTACTTTTTAGAATGTTCTATGGTTAAGGGAAGTGTTGATATTCCTATGAATATCAATGAAGATGATGAAGCTTACGATGGAATTATTGATGGAAATGATGTTTCTCGTGTTATCTCTGAAGCAATGAGAAGTTATGATTTTCGCGATCGTGAGATGGTTGCGGTTTTGCCGATTGATTTTTTAGTGAATCAAAAAGACTATGTAAGAGATCCAAAGGGGTTACCAGGAAAGACATTGGGTACGAGAGCAATGATGGTAGCAACGCCAAAAAAGAATATCTATTCTGTTGTTCAATTACTTTCTAGTATTGGAATTGAAGTAGTAGATATTTCAATTAATGCGATTGGAGATGCATATGCTTTTAAAAATCGTGAGATGGATGCTACAGTGGGAGCAATTGTCAATATTGGTTCTGAGACAACTTCTGTGTCACTTTACAACAAAGGAATCATTGTGAAACACGCAATGTTACAATTAGGTGGTAAAAATATAGAAAATGATATTGCCTATATTTATAAATTAAAAAGTGATGATGCTAGAAAATTAAAGGAAAAGTTTGCTTTTGCTCATAAGAACCATGCAAGTCAGTATGAAGTAAAAGAAGTTGCAAATGTGTATGGGGAAACGGTAAAAGTAAATCAGTTTGAGATTTCTGAAATTGCTCAGTCGCGATTAGAGGAAATTTTAACGCTTGCCAAGAAAGAG
>ULML01040412.1_pt1 | contig 12925 bp, 9 predicted proteins | sample 1951651 | NCBI WGS metagenome assembly ULML01 (sample SAMEA4835549, study PRJEB28245) | human gut metagenome | biome: gut microbiome; material: fecal sample | place: Denmark | collected 2008
AGGGGGAGGTTTTCGGAAGCCGCATCATCCGTATTAAAGCAGAGGATTAAATTTGCGTTTTTGCTGTATGTGGGGTAATATAATATAATAAGTACAAAAGAAAAACAAGCGGCTGCGAAGCAGACATTTGTTTTTCTTGTACTTATTAGCGAACATGCGTCTGCTGAAAGCAGACAGGGAGTGCGAAGCACGTGCATGTGAGCTAGAAATTAAGGCAACGAAGCGGCTGCGAAGCAGACATTTGTTTTTCTTGTACTTATTAGCGAACATGCGTCTGCTGAAAGCAGACAGGGAGTGCGAAGCACGTGCATGTGAGCCAGAAATTAAGGCAACGAAGCGGCTGCGAAGCAGACATACAAATATAAGATTCAGGAGGATTTAAGATGGCAAATCGTGAACATACAAGAGTAATTCATATCGGTGACCGGGTGATCGGAGGGGGCAATCCCATCCTGATCCAGTCCATGACCAATACCAGAACCGAGGATGTGGAGGCTACCGTGGCACAGATCCTACGGCTTGAAAAGGCAGGCTGTGAAATCATCCGATGCACCGTACCGACCTTAGAGGCAGCCCAGGCAATCAGGGAGATCAGGAAGCAGATCCATATTCCGCTTGTTGCAGATATTCATTTTGATTACAAAATGGCGATTGCGGCGATTGAAAACGGAGCAGATAAGATCCGGATCAATCCCGGAAACATCGGGGGGCGTGAGAAGTTAAGTGCGGTTGTGTCTGCTGCGAAGGAGCATAACATTCCGATCCGTGTCGGAGTGAATTCCGGATCCTTAGAGAAGGAATTAGTGGAAAAGTATCATGGCGTTACGGCCGAGGGAATTGTGGAGAGTGCTCTTGACAAGGTACATATGATCGAAGAGGAAGGCTATGAAAATATGGTCATCAGCATTAAATCCTCGGATGTACTGATGTGTGTCAGGGCACACGAGATTCTGTCACAGAAGACGGATTATCCACTTCATGTGGGAATTACTGAGGCAGGAACAATCATCAGCGGAAATATCAAGTCTTCGATTGGACTGGGGCTGATTTTGCATCAGGGAATTGGAGATACGATCCGTGTATCGCTTACCGGTGATCCGGTGGAGGAGATTAAGTCGGCAAAGATTATTTTGAGAACCCTGGGACTTCGGAAGGGCGGTATTGAAGTCGTTTCCTGTCCGACCTGTGGAAGAACAAAGATAGATCTTATCGGACTTGCCAATCAGGTAGAAACGATGGTGGCAGAATTCCCGCTTAATATTAAGGTAGCCGTTATGGGCTGTGCCGTAAACGGACCGGGAGAAGCGAAGGAAGCAGATCTTGGAATTGCAGGCGGTATTAATGAAGGGCTTCTGATTAAAAAGGGCGAGATCATCCGCAAGGTTCCGGAGGATCAGCTTTTATCCGTGCTTCGGGAGGAACTGGAGCATTGGGAATCGTAGGTTAGAAAGAAGAACGGGTATGGAAAAATCATTTTTTGATGTATTTCCCAAACTAAATCTGGATAAAAAAAGCAGTGAGCTGTTTGAACAGGTCACCGTATGTAAAGTCTCTGCAACCAAAAGCAGGGACTTTGTCCGTGTGAGCATTGTAAGTGATTATCTGATTCCGAAGGAGACAATCTATAAGGTTGAAAAGGAAATCAAACGGCAGTTTTTTGATAAGCATCCGGTGACGGTCAAGCTATATGAGAGCTTTCATCTGTCGGAGCAGTATACGCCGGAAAATCTGATGCGGGAGTATGAGTCCAGTATTTTGCTTGAGCTGCGGGAATACAGCCCGGTGGAATATAACATTTTCAAGATGGCAGATCTTTCCTATCCGAAGGAGAATCAGATCCTGATTACGGCAGAGGATACGGTTTTAGCCAGAAGTAAGTCACAGGAGCTTCTGCGGATATTAGAGAAGATCATTGTGGAGAGGTGTGGACTTAAGGCAGAATGCCTGATGGAATATAAAGAGAAGAAAACAGGACGTCATAAGGAAGAGGATGACATCATGATTTCCCGGCAGATCCGGGAGATTACACTGCGTGCCTTTGGTAAGGCAGGAGCGGCCGCAGAGGAAGCTTCGGAAGAAATGGAGTCAGGTGCTGCAGGGCGTGCGGAAGGAGCAGGAGAAGGCTCATCCACAAATGCAGGAGCCATTGGAGGTACACCGGAGAAGCCGGCAGAGCAGGGAAAAGGAACGGTCAGCAAGGGATCAGGAGAGAAGCGCCCATTCGAGAAGCGCAGCTTTGGAAAGAGAGAGGATCGTGGCGATTTCCGCAGAGCCATTAAGAAATCGGATAATCCGGATGTTATTTACGGACGTGACTTTGAGGATGAGGTGATGCCCATGGAGGACATCATGGGAGAGATGGAGGTCACGGTAAAGGGGAAGATCATCCGTGAGGATTCCCGTGAAATCAAGAACGAACGTACCATTCTCATGTATGATATTACGGATTATACGGATACCATGACCTTTAAGATGTTCGTGCATAACGATCAGGTGGCGGAGGTAAAGGCAGATCTTAAGATGGGCGCATTCGTGAAGCTTAAGGGAATTGCGGCCATCGATGCATTCGATAAGGAGCTGACGATCGGTTCAGTAATCGGAATCAGGAAGATTGCAGACTTTACGACGTCCAGAAAGGATTTAAGCGTCCGGAAGAGAGTAGAGCTTCACTGCCATACGAAGATGAGTGATATGGATGGTGTTTCAGAGGCGAAGGACATTGTTAAACGTGCATATCAATGGGGACATCCAGCAATTGCCATTACGGATCATGGAGTGGTACAGGCATTCCCGGATGCGAACCATGTCTGGGAGGATCTGTGGAAAGCGGAGAAGGCAAAGCGTAAGGAAGCCGGAGATCCGAATCCGGATAAGCAGGATTTCTTTAAGATCATTTACGGCATGGAGGCTTATCTCGTTGATGATCTGCAGGAGCTTGTCGTGAATGAGCAGGGGCAGGATTTTACCCACGATTTTGTAGTATTTGATATTGAAACGACGGGATTTTCACCGGTAAGCAACCGGATTATTGAAATCGGAGCCGTGAAGGTGGTCAATGGTGAGATCTCAGACAAATTCTCGACCTTCGTAAACCCGCAGGTGCCGATTCCGTATCATATTGAAAAGCTTACCGGCATCAATGACAGTATGGTAATGGATGCACCGGTGATTGAAGAGGTTCTTCCTCAATTTATGGAGTTTTGCAAGGATGCGGTTATGGTGGCGCACAATGCGTCCTTTGATATGAGCTTTATCAAAGAAAATGTGATGCGGCAGCAGTTAAACAAGACCTTCACATATGCAGATACACTGGGAATTGCACGTGTGCTTTTCCCGAATCAGGCAAAGCATACATTGGATGCGGTCTGCAAGACCATGGGAATATCCCTTGAAAATCATCACCGTGCGGTAGATGATGCCGGTGCAACGGCAGAGATTTTTGTAAAGATGATTCCACTTTTAAAGGAGCAGGGAGTTACGAATTTAAAGCAGGTTAATGAATGGGGGGCTTCCAGTAAGGAGATTGTAAAGCGTCTTCCTTCTTATCATGCGATTATTTTAGCAGAGAACAATGTCGGAAGAGAGAATCTGTACCGGCTCGTTTCAGCGTCACATCTGGATTATTACAGTAAGCGTCCCCGTGTACCGAAAAGCTTTCTGATGAAGCACCGGGAAGGCCTGATTCTGGGAAGTGCCTGTGAGGCAGGAGAGCTTTACCGGGCTTTGCTTGAAGATAAGCCGGAAGCCGAGATTGCGCGGCTTGTGAACTTTTATGATTATCTGGAAATCCAGCCGCTTGGGAACAATGAGTTCATGATCGAATCCGAACGGGTTCCTTCCATTAACAGCATGGAAGATATCAGGAACATCAACCGCCGGATTGTGGAGCTTGGTGAAGAATACGGAAAGCCGGTGGTAGCAACGTGTGACGTACATTTTCTGGATCCCGAGGATGAGGTTTACCGCCGGATTATCATGGCAGGTAAGGGCTTTGAGGATGCAGACAATCAGGCCCCTCTTTATCTGCGGACAACAGAGGAGATGCTTGCAGAGTTTGAGTATCTTGGCAGTGACAAGGCAGAAGAGGTTGTTATTACCAATACGAATAAAATTGCGGACCGGATCGATGTCATGGCACCGGTTCGGCCGGATAAATGTCCGCCGGTTATTCCGGACAGTGATAAGACATTGACGGACATCTGTTACCGCCGTGCCCATGAGCTGTATGGGGATGAACTGCCCAAGATCGTCGAGGAGCGTCTGGAAAAGGAGCTTCACTCCATTATCAGCAATGGATTTGCCGTTATGTATATCATTGCACAGAAGCTGGTGTGGAAGTCAGTGGAGGATGGTTATCTGGTTGGTTCCCGAGGATCGGTAGGATCTTCCCTGGTGGCATTTATGGCAGGTATTACGGAGGTAAATTCCCTGGCAGCACATTACCGCTGTCCGAAGTGCCGGTACTACGACTTTGATGCACCGGAAATTAAGGAAAATGCCGGTATTTCCGGATGTGACCTTCCGGATAAGATCTGTCCGAGGTGTGGGGAGCCGCTGATGAAGGATGGATTTGACATCCCGTTTGAAACCTTCCTTGGATTTAAGGGAGATAAGGAGCCGGATATTGACCTGAACTTCTCCGGGGAATATCAGAGTAAGGCGCATAAATACACAGAAGTTATTTTCGGTGCCGGTCAGACGTACCGTGCCGGAACGATCGCTACACTGGCGGATAAGACGGCATTCGGTTATGTGAAGAATTATTACGAGGAACGTGGCAGGAAGAAGCGGACCTGTGAAATCAACCGTATCGTTTTAGGGTGTACCGGAATCCGGCGTAGTACCGGACAGCATCCCGGCGGTATCATCGTACTTCCGATGGGTGAGGACATCAATTCCTTTACACCGGTGCAGCATCCGGCAAATGATATGACAACCGATATTGTTACCACACATTTTGATTACCATTCCATTGACCACAACCTGTTAAAGCTTGATATTCTCGGGCATGATGATCCGACGATGATTCGTATGCTGCAGGATTTAACCGGAATTGACCCGACGAAGATTCCTTTGGATGATAAGCAGGTCATGTCCCTGTTCCAGAATACCTCGGCTCTTGGCATTACGCCGGATCAGATTGGCGGCTGTCCTGTGGGTTCCCTTGGAATTCCGGAATTTGGTACGGACTTCGTTATCCAGATGCTTCTGGACACAAAGCCGCAGAGCTTATCGGATCTGATCCGTATTTCGGGACTTGGCCACGGGACAGACGTATGGCTTGGAAACGCACAGACCCTGATTCTCGATGGAGTTGCAGATATTTCACACTGTATCTGCTGTCGTGATGATATTATGATTTACCTGATCAGTATGGGCGTGGACAGTGCATTATCCTTTACCATTATGGAAAGTGTCCGTAAGGGAAAGGGCCTGAAGCCGGAGTGGGAAGAGGCCATGACGGCGCAGGGGGTACCGGACTGGTACATTGCATCCTGCAAGAAGATCAAGTACATGTTCCCGAAGGCCCATGCGGCGGCGTACGTTATGATGGCGTGGCGTATTGCCTACTGTAAGATCAACTATCCGCAGGCCTACTATGCTTCGTATTTTTCCATCCGTGCATCGGCGTTTTCCTATGAAATCATGTGTCAGGGACAGAAGCACTTAGAGGATGTGATGAAGGATTATAAGAGCCGGAGTGATTCCTTAAGTAAGAAGGAACAGGATACCCTGAAGGATATGAAGATCGTGCAGGAAATGTATGCCCGGGGCTTTGAATTTGAGCCAATCGATATTTTCCGGGCACATTCCCGGAACTTCCAGATCTTTGATGGAAAGATCATGCCGTCCTTAAGCAGTATTGACGGACTTGGTGAAAAAGCTGCTGATGCAATCGTCGAAGCAGCCAAGGATGGCCCGTTCCTTTCGAAGGATGATTTCCGGATGCGTACGAAGGCATCTAAGACCATCATTGATCTGATGAGTGACCTGGGGATCCTCGGGGATCTGCCGGAATCGAACCAGATCAGCCTGTTTGATTTTGCGTTATCGTGAGAAGAGATATAAAACAAACAAAATAACAGATGTTATGCGACAGCAGAAAGCTGCTTGCATGACAGGAAGACAGACGGAAAGAACACAGGGTGCTCTTTCCGTCTTGTATTTTGGCTTTGAAAGCTGACTTTTGGATCGGACCGGTTTTCTACTTACACATTGATTCCGCTGACAACTTCAAAAAGAACGATTATGTGATCCACTATCCACAGGGAAGTGGAAACAGCAGTATTTTGCAGGAAAATGGTGGAAAGCAGGAGGGAGGACACTCTCACCAGTTTGAATGGAAAACCATCACAACACCTACGGCAGAGATGGATGGACTGGAAGCCTATGCATGTATCATTTGTGGATATTATACGGATAGTGTTCCGGTATCAGCATACAGTTATGCCTGTACCGAGGGAGCAAAACAGGTTCTTGCAGCAGGACAGAATGCCGAGATTACATTGAAAATGGGAAGATGGTGTTCTTATCCAAGGTGGTTTATGGAAAAGCTGGCACAGAGAAGGGATCTGACAATTCATTTACAGTTTGAATATCTGCATAAACAATATGAAGTTCTGATTCCGGCAAAAATGCCGATGGATACGGAGTGTGAATGGTATGGACCATTAAAGCTTTGCAATCTGTATCCTTATACAATAAACCTATAGAAATGATTGAATTGTTACATACTATCGGATTTTTATAATTTGGGTAATTGACACACATCATTCCGTATGATATATTCACTACAAAGCATATATTTCATTAATCCAATCTAAGTCATCGGTATCTTATGCTGATGAAGTTCTGGAATTTTATAGATATAAGCAATAGAAATAGGATCAAATTGATTAAGATTCTGACTATGGTTTTATATTTATTCTGACTATGAAAACAGAAGTTTTCTGAAATCCATGCTTTTAAATCACATTTTAACAATTGAAAAGGCGGGAGGAAGGAAAGCAGACATTGGTTTGTTTGACCGGGTGAATGTTTATTGGTTATGGAATATTCAGAGGTTTATTTCTATCTTCCTGCAAAGGGAGGAAGAAAATGGGAGAAGCAAAGATCACTAAAGCAATGACAAAAGATGCAGCAATAACAGCAACAGATGTATCAACAAAAGAAGCAATAGCAAAAGGAACAAAAGTACAGAGAAATTATAAAGATACGGTAAGCCGGATGTTGTTTAGGGAGCCGGAGAATGCGCTGTCTCTGTATAATGCCCTAAATGGGACAAACTATGCAGATGCATCACAGATTACGTTTAACATGTTGGACAATGCAATTTATATGGGAATGCAGAATGACATTTCCTTTTTGATTATGAACGAGGTGAACCTGTATGAACACCAGTCTACTTACAATCTGAACATGCCACTTAGAGATTTATTTTATGTGGCAGAGCTATTACAGGTTTATGTGAAAGATCAATCGTTGTACAGTTCCAAATTAATTAAGTTACCAACACCGCATTTTGTGGTATTCTATAATGGAGTAGAAGATAAGCCAGAGAAAAGAATTCTCAGATTGTCAGAGGCGTTTGAAGTACCGACAAAAGATCCGGAACTGGAATTAAAGGTAACGATACTAAATATTAATCCCAGGATGAATGAAGATTTAAAGGAAAAGTGTCCGGTATTAAAGCAGTATACCCAATATGTAGAACAGGTCCGGTGCAACAGCATGAATATGTCTTTGGAGCAGGCTGTGGAAGAAGCAATTGAATACTGTATCCAGCATAATATATTGAAAGAATTTTTATCGAAGCAGAAAGCGGAGGTAATTAAGATGAGCATTTTTGAATATGACGAGGAACGTGAAATTGAACTGATCCGAAGGGATGAGAGGGAGATTGGAAAAGAGATTGGAAAAGAGATTGGAAAAGAGATCGGTCAAAAGATCGGGGAAGAGATTGGAGCTGAGAAAGAACGTGAAAATACAATTAAGTCTATTATTTCATTTGGCAAAAAATTAGGTGCAAGTAAAGAACAAATAATCAAAGAACTACAGGAAAGATGTTTACTAGAAGAACAGGAAGCAGAAAAGAAAGTCACTCTTCACTGGAATGAATAATCATATGAGACAGTCCCTGAAGAACTTGAAAGTTAACTTCTCCTTGCCTTTTTTCATGAGAGAAAATATAATGATATATGTGCTGAATTGTGGGTACTGCTTTGGCAGGGAGACAATTTGCAGATCAAATGATATAAGCAATAAATAGAATGGGAGTGGTTATAACATGAAGGAACTGAAAGATTATGTTCGCAGTATTCCGGATTTCCCGGAGCCGGGGATTATTTTCCGTGATGTGACGAGCGTGCTGCAGGATGCAGAGGGATTTAAGCTTGCGATTGATTCCATGATCAAGCTGCTGGATGGAGTAGAGTTTGATGTGATTGCAGGTGCGGAGTCCCGTGGATTCATTCTGGGAGCACCGATTGCCTATGCAATGGGCAAGCCGTTTGTACTGATCCGCAAGAAGGGCAAGCTGCCCTGTGAAACCATTGAACAGACCTATGATCTGGAATATGGTACTGCAACGATTGAGATGCACAGGGATTCGATTAAGCCGGGACAGAAGGTTGTTCTTGTAGATGATCTGATTGCAACAGGCGGTACGGTAGAGGCTGCAATTAAGCTGATCGAGCAGCTTGGCGGCGAGGTAGTGAAGGTAATCTTTATGATGGAGCTTGCAGGCTTAAATGGAAGAGCTAAGCTTGCCAATTATGATGTGGCATCCGTTATTACATATGAAGGAAAATAAAATCTGTAAGCCGGGTTCTGAAAAATCATTGAAAAGATAACTTTGGATGTAATATAGGCACAGATATTCCACAACAACAAAAGGAATGGAGATAGTTATGTTAGAAAAATTTTTTAAACTGAAAGAAAATGGTACGAATGTCCGCACGGAAGTTGTAGCAGGTGTTACTACCTTTATGACCATGGCATACATTCTTGCAGTAAATCCCAGTATTTTGTCTGCATCCGGAATGGATGCACAGGCAGTATTGATTGCAACAGCGATTGCATCCTTTATCGGAACCATATGTATGGCGCTGCTTGCAAATTATCCGTTTGCACTGGCACCGGGACTTGGATTAAATGCGTATTTTGCATATACGGTATGCGGATCTATGGGTTATTCCTGGCAGATCGCATTATTTGCCGTATTCGTAGAAGGTCTCATCTTCATTGTATTGTCCCTTACGAATGTCCGTGAAGCTATTTTCAATGCAATTCCGCTTCAGTTAAAGAAGGGGGTTTCCGTTGGTATTGGTTTATTCATTGCTTTTATTGGTCTTCAGAATGCAGGAATTGTTGTAAACAATGATTCCACACTGGTTTCTATCGTTGACTTCACTGCAGACTTCCATACTTCCGGTATTTCTGCATTATTGGCAGTGATTGGTATTTTTATTATTGCCGTTCTTTATGTAAAGAAGGTAAAGGGTGCAATCCTGATTGGTATTTTTGCAACATGGATTCTGGGTATTATCTGCCAGCTTACCGGATTATATGTGGTTACTCCGGATGCAGGATATTATTCCCTGATTCCGGCATGGAGCAGCTTTAACCTCGGAGCAATTTCTTCCGTTTTCGGACAGTGTTTCAAGGCCGATTTCTCCAGCCTGCGAGCATTTGACTTTGTTGCAATTGTATGCGCATTCCTTTTTGTTGACATCTTTGATACACTTGGAACCTTAATCGGATGTGCAACCAAGGCCGATATGCTGGACAAAGAAGGAAAGCTTCCCCGTATTAAGGAAGCACTTCTTGCAGATGCGATTGCAACGACAGCAGGTGCAGTGCTTGGTACTTCTACAACAACGACCTTCGTAGAAAGCTCTGCAGGTGTGGCAGAAGGCGGAAGAACAGGCCTTTCTTCTGTTGTAACAGGACTTTTGTTCCTGCTTGCTGTTTTCCTTTCTCCGATTTTTATTACCATTCCGAGCTTTGCAACAGCTCCGGCATTATTGTTTGTAGGTTTCCTGATGATCTCTGCTGTTACAGCAATTGATTTTAATGATTTTACAGAAGCTGTTCCGGCATATCTTGCATTGATTGCAATGCCGCTTACCTACAGCATTTCCGAGGGTATTGCAGCCGGAGTTATCTCCTATGTGGTAATTAACCTGATATCCGGAAAAGCAAAGAAGATCACACCGTTAATGTATGTACTTGCAGTACTGTTTATCTGTAAATTTATTTTCTTATAACTATTCAGAGCTATGTCCATTCATAAGCTGCCGGATTGTACAGATTAGCTGATCAATATACGTGCTTTCCGGCAACTTATTTCATGTCGGGCGTTTGTCCTATAGAAATGAATTCTGGTTTATGAAGTGAAGGAGCAGTCATGGAGAAACAAAAAGGAAAAGCAGGGTACTATGTGTTAAGTGTTGTACCATTACTTGCAACATTAATGATACAGGTTCTTTCGGGGCTTACATGCAGTGTAATTGGTACAGTAGTCTATTCTGTGCGTATTGCAATGAACGGAGAAGCCGAACTTCTGAATGACCCGGCAGCGTTACAGGCAGCAGTTACGGATTATATTATGCAATTTATTATTTATGCCGTCGTTGTGGCACAGATACTGACACTGATTGGAGCAGCGGTCTGGTATGGTATTCTGGTTAAAAGAAAGAATGTGAACCGGCCAATTAAAGAGTGCGTCAACGTGCGGACAGTATTGATGTGTATACTGGCAGGCATTGGATTACAGCTTGTAATTGATTTCCTATTAAATATTGCAGCTCTGGCTTTCCCGAATGCAATGGAAGCTTATTCGCAACTCGTTAAGACGGTGGGTATTGGTGAAACAACCTGGATCTCTTTGTTAGCTACTGTGATACTGGCACCAATTTCCGAAGAGCTTCTTTTCCGTGGACTCACGTTGCGTTTCCTTCGGAGTGCAGGTGTGAAGTTTGCAGCAGCAAATGTAATTCAGGCATTGTTTTTTGGAATTTTACATATGAATCTGGTACAGGGGATCTATGCTTTTGCAGTGGGACTGGTTTTAGGATATGTTGCCGGAAAGTGCAGAACGGTTTTCCTGCCGATTCTGTTACATCTGTGTTTCAATATTGCAGGAACAGTCCTTGCAGCGTTGTTATCCGGAAATACGGGATGGCTTATGCAGGGTATCCTTACGGTTGCAGGTGTTCTGATGCTGACAGGTGCATTTCTGCTTGTTCAGAAAGAAATGAAAAACTTATAGGAATTAATTTCATAGGGTTACACTAATGATGAAAAACAGACCTCCGGATAAACAATGAATGCTCCGGAGGTCTTGTAATATGATGCAAATGGAAACAGTTTCTATTCAGTATCGGTTCCGTTTGCTCCGATTGCAACAAGCACAGAATCAAATACTTCAGCGAACATCATCTGGCTCATCTGGCCGGAATATTCGAAGCTGTAATTGACATCGCTGATGGCAAATTCATACACCTTACATGGGAGTGTTCCCGGAATCTTCGAAAGGACAGGAAGTTCGTTCCCGTCATCCAGTGTAAAGGTCAGATTATCTTCCTCCATATCGTCATAAATGCCGCTTAAGGATTTGGCTGCTTCTGTATCTTTGGTAGCACGCAGGGTACAGACAATGGGATCGCCGTCGACACCTTCCTTATCAAACTCGATCTGTGCGACAGTATCTCCGATAATGGATAATTGATAATCGTCATCCATAAGATCCGGCATGATGGTGATACCAAGCTTATTTTCGAATTCAGAAGCATCGCTAACCGGTACAATCGGATTTGGCATTCCGCTGATGGTTTCATCAGAGGCATCATCTGCAGTTTCCTCTACGTCGGTATTATCATTTGTACTTTCCGCAGATTCAGAAATATCAGCAGCGGCCTGACCGGTAGAACCGGATGTTCCGATACTTGTGCCACAGGCACTCATGGAAAAGAGCAAAGCAACACATAAACAACAGGATAATAATTTCTTTTTCATAATAAAGCTCCTTTAACTTAGTAACCTTGTTATTACAGCTTGTTTGGCTGTATGAAATTAAATACGGCGAAAGTATAGCATAGCCAATCGTAAGAATCAATATAAGAAAATAAAAGTTAGGAAAGTTAAAAAATTATATGAAAATTGCAAAAAAGTGCTTGCATTATTTCTAAATATATAATAGAATAATCAAGTGCGATGCAGACGGATCGCATCTGATATGGCTCGTTGGTCAAGCGGTTAAGACGCCGCCCTCTCACGGCGGAATCAGGGGTTCGATTCCCCTACGAGCTGTTGACTATTTTAGAATAGCCCAACCCTGGAAGACGGAACATATAGAATATATATGCTCCGCTTTTTTAACGAATGCGAGGCGAAGACGAAGCATGAGTTTAGTGAAACAGGTGCATGTAGAGCCGAAGGAACCACTTAGCGAAAGCAAGCCGAAGGCGCAGCTTGAGGTTAGTGCGAACGGCACCTGGACACTTAATGAATTATACAATCATTGAAAGAAAGCGAGATAGAGCATGGGAACAGACAACTATTATTCCGTAAAAGAGGATGTACAGAAGTACATTGATGGATGCAAAACAAAAATGAATGTTAGAACACATAAGGTATTTGGACGGGCTGTTTTAGCAGGAATGATGATTGCATTTGGCGCATCAGCAAGCAATGTGGCAGCTCATGCAGTTACGAATGTCGGTCTTTCACGACTGGTGGCCGGATGTGTATTCCCGGTTGGACTGATGATGGTTGTTCTTCTCGGTGCAGAGCTGTTTACCGGAGACTGCCTGATGGCAATGGGAAATGCAGAAGGAGCCTGCACCATATGGGATTTGATTAAATTTCTGTTTGTAGTTTATGTGGGAAATTTTGTGGGTTCTATTTTACTGGCGGGGGGGGG
>ULML01063179.1_pt1 | contig 12769 bp, 15 predicted proteins | sample 1951651 | NCBI WGS metagenome assembly ULML01 (sample SAMEA4835549, study PRJEB28245) | human gut metagenome | biome: gut microbiome; material: fecal sample | place: Denmark | collected 2008
GCAGGCAGCGCGGTATTCCGTAAGCGAAGCATTGAAGAGAATATCCGCAGATTCCACGATGCTTTTGCAGGAAAACCGGAAGAGATGAACGATTAAATGATGAAGCAGTATCATTCTCTGGAGTGATGCTGCTTTATTGCGTACAATCCGGCAGCTTATGAATGGGCAGGGCGGAACTGTTACTGTAGTGCAGAGCACTTGGCGAAAAAAGGTTGTTTAAACATAAGCAGTCGTGCTATGATTACATTTAGGTTTTCAGGCACATCCGGCATACTGCCAATGAAAAGTGAATAGATGAAAAGAAGGTAAGAAGATGGAAAAGATAGGAAGAAATGATCCCTGTTGGTGTGGCAGCGGTAAAAAGTATAAGACCTGTCATATGGCAATGGACGAAAAGATTCATCATTATGAGCTGATGGGACATATTGTTCCGACACATGATATGCTAAAGACTGCAGAGCAGATCGAAGGAATCCGCGAGAGCAGTAAGATCAATGTGGCTGTTCTGGACGCTGTGGGAGAAATGATTGGACCCGGCGTAACCACACAGGAAATAGATGATCTGGTACATTCCATGACAGTTCGTATGGGAGGTATTCCGGCGCCTTTGAATTATGAGGGATTTCCGAAAAGCGTATGCACGTCCATTAATGAGGTGGTCTGCCATGGAATTCCGACACCGGACCGCGTGCTACAGGAGGGCGATATTATCAATGTCGATGTATCCACCATTTACCGGGGATATTTCTCTGACTCTTCCAGAATGTATTGTATCGGAGAAGTAAGTGAAGAAAAGAGAAAGCTTGTTCAGGTAACCAAGGAATGTGTCGATCTGGGGCTTACGATGGTGAAGCCATGGAATTTCCTGGGCGATATGGCACAGGTTATCAACGATCATGCCAGGGGAAACGGATACAGCATCGTGGTAGAAATCGGTGGACACGGAGTAGGACTGGAATTCCACGAGGAGCCATTTGTCAGCTATGTAACGAAAGCAGGAACGGAAATGCTGATGGTTCCCGGAATGGTATTCACAATTGAACCGATGGTGAACGCAGGAACAAGCGAGATTTATATTGATGAAAAGGACGGCTGGACGGTTTATACACAGGATGGCAGGCCTTCCGCACAGTGGGAGGTTACCGTTGTAGTTACTAATGATGGTTATGAAGTCCTGACCTGGTAAACAATAGAAAGAAAATGGGAGAGAAGTCATGTATCAGTTAGCCATTTTTGATATGGATGGAACCATTCTGAATACGCTGGAGGATCTGAAAATCAGCATCAACCATGCTCTTATCGAAAACGGATTCCCGGAACGGTCATTTGAGGAGGTCCGCCGGTTTGTAGGAAACGGGACACAGAAGCTGGTGGAGCGGAGTGTTCCGGAAGGCACAGGAAAAGAAAAGCAGCAGGAAGTACTCGCAAGCTTTGATGAGTACTACGCGGTACACTGTGCAGATTATACGAAGCCCTATCAGGGAATTGTTGAAGCCCTTCAGGAGCTGAAGAAAAGGAACATCAAGACAGCAGTTGTATCGAACAAACCGGATTATGGGGTACAGTCTTTGTGTGAGAAGTACTTTAAAGGATTATTTGACTTCCCGGTCGGAATGAAAGAGGGGATGCGTAAAAAACCTGCTCCGGATGCCGTACTGCAGGTACTTGAGCATTTTGGGGCGGCCAGGGAGGATGCCGTCTTTATCGGGGATTCCGATGTGGACGTGCAGACCGCATTGAATGCGCATCTTACCTGCGTTGGTGTAACATGGGGCTTCCGCGACAGGGAGGTGTTGGAAAACGCCGGTGCAAAGATTATTGTAGATGATACGGAAGAAATGCTGAAAGAAATTTTGGCTGGATAATAGGAGACGGATTTCATGAAATGGTTAAAATTTAAAATAAAAACGATCACAGCTGCAGAAGATATTATCATCAGTACCTTGTATGATCTTGGTCTGGAAGGAGCACAGATTGAAGATAAGATTCCTTTAACTGCATGGGAAAAAGAGCAGATGTTTGTAGACATTCTGCCCGATGGTCCGGAGGATGACGGCGTGGCATATTTAAGCTTTTTCGTGGAAGAAAAGGACGAAAAAGCAGAGGAAAGCAAATATCCGGTCATTGTTCTGAACGAAGAGGAAACAACGGCAGAAGCTGTTCTTGCCATGGTTCAGCAGGAGCTGGATGAATTAAAGGAATTCAATCTGGATATCGGAGAAGGCACAGTCTCTATTGAAGAAACGGAGGATATCGACTGGATCAACAACTGGAAGCAGTATTTTCATCAGTTCACGATTGACGATGTACTGGTTATTCCTTCCTGGGAAGAGGTGCAGGCGCAGGATCAGGACAAGATGATTCTGCATATTGATCCCGGCACAGCGTTTGGAACCGGAATGCATGATACCACCCAGTTATGTATCCGTCAGTTAAAGAAGTATATTACACCGGAAACGGTATTGCTGGATGTAGGAACCGGAAGCGGAATTTTATCGATTCTGTCTTTGATGTTCGGTGCAAAGAAGGCAGTCGGTACGGATCTTGATCCGTGCGCGGTAGAGGCCGTGAAGGATAATATGGAAGCAAACCACATTGACCCATCGGATTTTACCATGATGATTGGAAATATTATTACGGAAAAGGAAGTGCAGGACAAGGTTGGCTATGAGTGCTATGACATTGTGGCTGCCAATATCCTGGCAGAAGTATTGCAGGCACTTACACCGGTGATCGTTTCGCAGTTAAAGCCGGGTGGAATTTATATCACATCCGGTATTATTGATGACAAAGAGCAGGTTGTGCGGGATGCGGTAAAAGCTGCAGGATTAAAGCTCCTTGAAGTGACTTATCAGGGAGAATGGGTGAGCGTTACGGCACAGAAGCCATTGCACTAAATCGCAATAGCATGCAGGGCTGGATTGGTACTGAAAATTATCGTAACGGAACAATTATGTAACTTTGACGGATTGGGAAAGGATACAGAGAATGTATCAGTTTTTTGTAGAACCACAGCAGATTCATGTAGCTGACAAGAGTGTCACAATTACAGGAAACGATGTGAACCATATTAAAAATGTTCTCCGCATGAAAATCGGGGAAGAAATTGCCGTAAGCAACGGACAGGATGGAAAGGAATACCGATGTGGTATCCGGGAATATACAGAAGATGCGGTGCTGTGTGAGCTTCGCTTTATCAAGGAGGATGGCGTGGAACTGCCCTCCAGGATCTATCTGTTTCAGGGGCTCCCCAAAGCCGATAAGATGGAGCTGATTATCCAGAAAGCGGTGGAGCTTGGGGTATATCAGGTGATTCCGGTTGCCATGAAGCGGTGTGTGGTGAAACTGGACGATAAGAAGGCGGCATCAAAGCTCACACGCTGGCAGGGCATTGCAGAGGCGGCAGCCAAGCAGAGCAAACGGGGAATCATTCCGCAGATTACGAAGGTCATGACCTTTGCACAGGCGCTGGAATACAGCAGCACCGCACAGGTGCGTCTCGTGCCGTATGAGCTTGCGGAGGGAATGGACAGGACACGTGAGATCATAGAACAGATTCAGCCCGGACAGGATATTGCTGTCTTTATCGGACCGGAGGGCGGATTTGATGAAGATGAAATCGGTAAGGCAATTGAAGCCGGCATGCAGCCCATTACACTTGGAAAAAGGATTCTCCGTACAGAGACAGCAGGGATGACGGTGCTGTCGATCCTGATGTATCATTTGGAATAACAATTGGAATAGTAACGAAGATTTCTGTATTTTCTCACCTTTTGAGGGGTTCTCTCATAAGATGTAACAGGGGGAGTAGAAATCAGGCGGTTGCCCCAACAAACTATAGAACAAGGGAAGTGTTGGTATGGAAGTATATTTAGACAATTCTGCAACGACCCGGTGCTTTCCGGAAGCTGCAGAGCTTATGAAGCAGATTATGTGTGAGGATTACGGAAATCCTTCCAGTCTTCATAGAAAGGGAGTGCAGGCAGAAAACCATCTGCGTACAGCCAAAGAAACCATTGCAAAGATTTTAAAGGTGAATGAGAAGGAGCTTCTTTTCACCTCAGGAGGTACAGAGTCCGATAATCTTGCCCTGATTGGAGCAGCACATGCAAACTGCCGCAGGGGAAAGCATCTGATTACGACATCGATTGAACATCCGGCAATTCTGCAGACGATGAAAGATCTGGAGGAGGAGGGTTACCGGGTAACCTATCTGCCGGTGGATGAGAAGGGCTGCATCCGTCTTGAGGATCTGCAGCGTGCCATTACGGGAGAGACCATACTGGTTTCCATCATGTACACGAATAATGAAGTCGGTTCACAGCAGCCCATTGCACAGGCAGGTGCACTGATTAAGAAGATGAATCCCCAGATTCTCTTCCATGTGGATGCCGTGCAGGGGTTTGGCAAGGCCAGAATTTATCCGAAAAGGATGAATATTGATATGCTCTCTGTCAGCGGACACAAGATCCACGGACCTAAAGGAGTTGGCTTCCTTTATGTTGACAGCCATGTGAAGCTTAAACCCATCCTGTTTGGCGGCGGCCAGCAGGGCGGCATGCGTTCCGGTACTGAGAATGTGCCCGGTATTGCAGGAATTGCGAAAGCCGCACAAATCATGTATGACAATTACGATCGGGATATAGAGAAGCTTTATGACCTTAAGAAATGCTTTATTGAGGGTGTGAAGAAGATCGACCGGGTGATCGTGAACGGCCCGGACTGTATGGATGGCGCGCCCCATATCGTGAGTGTTTCCTTTAGTGGTGTAAGGAGTGAGGTACTGCTTCATTCCCTGGAGGATAAGGGAATCTACGTGTCGGCGGGAAGTGCATGCTCCGCACACAAGCCACAGCCTTCAGCAACTTTAATGGCGATGGGCGTTCCGAAGGATCTGCTGTCATCAACGATCCGCTTCAGTTTTTCCGTCTTTACCACCATGGAAGAAATCAACTATACTTTAGAGGCTTTGTATGATATAATTCCCATGCTCAGGAAGTACACCCGTAAATAAATATAGAAAGAGAGTAACTGATGTTTACAGCATTTTTGATTAAGTATGCCGAGATCGGTGTAAAAGGAAAGAACAAGTATTTATTCGAAGAGGCGCTGGCAAAGCAGGTAAAATATGCTTTGAAGCGTTGTGAAGGTGAATTTAAGGTTACCAGGACCGAGGGCAGAATTTATGTGCATGCCCTGACCGGCTTTGATTTTGATGAAACTGTGAATGAATTAAAGACGGTATTTGGTATCAGTGGAATCTGTCCGGTCATCCATGTAGAGGATGAAGGCTTTGAGAAGCTTTCCCGGACCGTGATTGATTATATGAACGAGAACTATCCGGATAAGAACATTACCTTCAAAGTAAATACCCGTCGTGCACGGAAGAATTATCCGATGGATTCCCAACAGGTAAACCGTGAAATGGGTGGAGTAATCCTTGATGCATTTCCTGAAATGCGCGTGGATGTTCATCATCCGGATGTTATGCTCCACATTGAAATCCGTGAAAAGATTTATATTTATTCTATGGAAATTCCGGGCCCCGGCGGAATGCCGGTCGGCAGTAACGGCAAGGCAATGCTCCTTTTGTCCGGAGGTATTGATTCCCCGGTTGCGGGCTATATGATCGCCAAACGGGGCGTAAAGATCGATGCAGTTTACTTCCATGCACCCCCATATACCAGTGACCGTGCGAAGCAGAAGGTAGTTGATCTTGCAAGACAGGTATCCCGCTACTCGGGTCCGATTTATCTGCATACCATTAACTTTACTGATATTCAGCTTTACATCTATGAGAAATGCCCGCATGAAGAGCTTACCATTATCATGCGCCGTTATATGATGAAAATCGCAGAGATCATTGCCAAAGAAAATGAGTGCCTTGGCCTGATTACCGGTGAAAGTATTGGACAGGTTGCCTCCCAGACTGTGCAGTCTCTGGCTGTAACCAACGAAGTGTGTACCCTTCCGGTATTCCGTCCTTTGATTGGATTTGATAAGATGGAGATCGTTGATATTTCCGAAAAGATCGGCACTTACGAAACCTCGATTCTTCCCTACGAAGACTGCTGTACCATTTTCGTAGCCAAGCATCCGGTAACGAAACCGAACCTGAACATTATCAAACGCCATGAGGAAAATCTCAAAGAGAAGATTGATGAACTCGTGCAGCAGGCACTTGATTCCGACGTGGTAGAAATTGTTAAAGTGGATTAATTGGAATTTTTAGACCAATTTGTATCGTTGAGATCTGACTAATTAAAGAAAGAGAAGATTGAGTGCCCAGTTATACTTAGTTCTTGTGCATTCGGAGAGACTTAGAACTTCTTAGCTTCGTAGTCCTGCACAAGGACAAGTATATTGGGCACTGTGATGCAAAAACAAAACAAGTGCCAAATCGAAATTCAGCACTTGTTTTCAAATTCGTATTAAGTACAGATTTTAAAGCCGGATCCTAGATCATGTAAGGCTTTAAGGTTTCTAATACCTCATCAACGTTCTCTTCTGCATGGATGTTCAGATCAATCGGTCTGGAAAGATCAAGACTGAAGATACCCATGATAGACTTAGCGTCGATAACGTATCTGCCGGATACTAAGTCAAAGTCATAATCAAACTTTGTAATATCATTTACAAAAGATTTTACTTTGTCGATAGAATTTAAAGAAATTTGAATTGTTTTCATTTCTGAATTACCTCCTTGTTTTCATACCTTCTGTTATTATAGTAATGGGTGAAACTGGAAAAGTCAATGCTAAAAAAGGACAAAATTAATGGATAATACTATGAAAAGTGTAGCATTTCATAATTTGGGATGTAAGGTAAATGGCTACGAAATGGACTATATGCAACAAAATTTACAGGAAAGAGGTTATATTGTTGTACCTTTTGATACAAAAGCAGATATTTACATCATTAATACCTGCTCTGTAACCAACATAGCAGACCGGAAAAGCCGCCAGATGATCCACCGTGCGAAGAAGATGAATCCGGATGCAGTCGTGGTTGCGGTTGGATGTTATGTACAGACAAGTACAGAAGAGGTATTGCAGGATCTGAGTATCGATATTGCTATTGGAAATAACCGGAAAAAAGATCTTGTCGAGATCATCGAGGAGTACCTGCGCCGCAGTGAGCAGGAGGGGGAGTCCTTTACAATTGAAGAAAAGAAGTCTTTCTCGGAAAGAAATATCATAGATATTAATCATACCGATGAATATGAGGACATGCAGCTTTCCCATACGGCAGAGCATACCCGTGCATTCTTAAAGGTACAGGATGGCTGTAACCAGTTCTGTTCCTATTGTATCATTCCGTATGCCAGAGGCCGGATCCGTTACCGGGCAATGGAGGAAATATTGAAAGAAGTGCGGGAACTGACTGCAAATGGATATCAGGAGATTGTTCTTACAGGGATTCACTTAAGCTCCTATGGGATGGAAAAGGGGAATGATTTTACGAAAAGCAGACTGGGTGAACTGATCCGGGCTGTGAATGCTGTGGAGGGAGTGCGCCGGATCCGTCTGGGATCGCTGGAGCCACGTATTATTACAGAGGAGTTTGCAAAGGAGCTGTCGCAGTGTGAGAAGCTGTGTCCTCATTTTCACCTGTCCCTACAGAGCGGATGCGATTCTGTGCTTCAACGTATGAATAGAAAGTACACAACCGGGGAATATTACGAGAAGGTAGAGATCCTTCGGAAATTTTTTGATAAACCGGCAATTACCACGGACGTAATTGTTGGTTTCCCGCAGGAAACGGAAGAAGAATTTATGCAGACGGTGGAATTCCTTAAGAAAATCCGGTTCTATGAAACCCATATCTTTAAATATTCGAAGAGAAAGGGCACTCCGGCGGCCATCATGCAAGGACAGATTCCGGAGGAAATAAAGAGCGTGCGGAGCGACCGCCTTTCAGAACTTCATATGCAGAACAGCCATGCGTTCCGGGAGTCCTACATAGGAAAACAGGTAGAATATCTGTTAGAGGAAGAGATGGTGATTGACGGAGTGCGTTACCAGACCGGTTATACCAGGGAATATATCCGGATTGCCCTGAAAACGCAGGAGGATTTGTCGGGAACCATTCAAAAAGGAGTGATCAGGGAGTTTCTAAAACCGGACATCCTTCTTGTATTTTCCAGTTAAATGGTTTAATATGGAAAAGAGTGTAAACTTATGGAGAGGTGTAAGATGCAGGATTTAGGAAATACACAGTTTTTTTGTGTTGAAAAGGATAATAACAGCGTAAGGCTTGTATTGCAGGAAGTATATGAGGCTCTTGTTGAGAAGGGATACAATCCGGTGAATCAGATCGTGGGATACATTATGTCCGGAGATCCTACATATATTACCAGTCATCGGAATGCCAGAAGCCTGATCATGAAATTGGAGAGGGACGAACTGGTAGAAGAAATGCTGACGGCTTATATTAAGAACAATCATTGGAGCAAGGACGAGTAATATGCGAATTATGGGATTGGATTATGGATCCAAAACAGTAGGGGTTGCCATCAGTGATGCCATGCGGATTACCGCACAGGGAATTGAGATTATCCGCCGTAAGGATGAGAATAAGCTCCGCCAGACACTGGCACGGATTGAGGAGCTGATTGAAGAATACGAGGTTGCGGAAATTGTTTTGGGGCTTCCGAAGAATATGAACGACACCATGGGTCCCAGGGTTGAAGCAACCATGGAATTTAAAGAGAAATTAGAGCGCAGAACAGGGCTTCCGGTACATACCTTTGATGAAAGATTAACAACCGTAACCGCAGATAAGACGATGATGGAAGCAGGAGTACGCCGGGAACACCGGAAGGAATATGTGGATATGATTGCTGCAACGCTGATTTTACAGGGATATCTTGACCGGCAGGCAATGAAAAAGAAAGAAGATTAAACAGGGGAAGTATTGTGGAGAAGATTACATTTACACTGGATACCAATGAAACAGCAGAATTTTATGTGCTGGAACAGACGAAGCTTTTCGGACATCCTTATATTTTAGTTACCGAGGAAGAAGAGGGTGACGGCGAAGCACTGATTTTAAAAGAAATCACCGGAAGCAGGGACGGTGATACTATTTATGAAATCGTGGAAGATGAAACAGAACTGCGTGCTGTAGCAGATGTATTTGAGAATCTGTTAGAGGACGTATCTTTAACCGACGGTGAAGAGCTGTAAGCTTTAAATTATAAACCATACAGCAATTGCAGGAGTTACATCGGATGGATTCATTTATCCGGAGGACGGATTTGTTTGCTGCGGGATCGGAGACGCAGAAGACAGCAAAGGAAACCGCTATCCTTATTTGATATAATGACAGGTCCGGATCATGAATCATGGATGAAACTCTGCATGTGCTGTAAAGAATGTGGAGGTAAAACTGATTGAAGAAAAAACAGACAGAATCTGTCTCCGGTCTCAAGGTAATTCCCCTTGGAGGCCTGGAACAGATAGGAATGAACATTACTGCCTTTGAGTACGAAGACAGTATTATTGTAGTTGACTGCGGTCTGTCCTTTCCGGAGGACGATATGCTGGGCATTGACCTGGTAATTCCGGATGTGACCTATTTAAAGAATAACATTGATAAGGTGAAGGGCTTTATGATTACTCACGGACATGAGGATCATATCGGGGCACTTCCCTATATCCTGAAGGATATTAATGTTCCTGTTTATGCGACGAAGCTGACAATGGGAATCATTGAAAACAAGCTCAAAGAGCATGAGCTTTTAGGGATAACGAAGCGTAAGGTTGTGAAGTTCGGACAGTCCATTATTCTTGGACAGTTCCGTATTGAATTTATTAAGACGAATCACAGTATCGTAGATGCTGCAGCACTGGCCATTTATTCCCCGGCAGGAATTATTGTGCATACCGGAGATTTCAAGGTGGATTACACACCGGTATTCGGAGATTCCATCGATTTGCAGCGCTTTGCCGAGATTGGTAAAAAGGGTGTACTGGCATTGATGTGCGATTCTACGAATGCAGAGCGGACAGGCTTTACGCCATCGGAGCGGACGGTCGGAAGAACGTTTGATACGCTTTTTGGAGAGCATAAAAATACACGAATCATCATTGCAACGTTTGCATCGAACGTAGACCGTGTGCAGCAGATCATTAATTCTGCCTACAAATTTGGAAGAAAGGTAGTCGTGGAAGGCCGCAGTATGGTGAATATCATCGAGACGGCAACGAACCTTGGGTATCTGAATATTCCTGAAAATACCTTAATTGATATAGAAATGCTGAAGAATTATCCGGATGAAAAGACCGTTATTATTACGACAGGAAGCCAGGGTGAAAGCATGGCGGCCTTAAGCCGTATGGCAGAGGACAATCATCGGAAGATTTCGATCGGACCTAAGGATACGGTCATCTTTTCTTCCCATCCGATTCCGGGTAATGAAAAGGCAGTAACCAATGTCATCAACGAGCTTCTGTTAAAGGGAGCAGATGTGATTTTCCAGGATGTGCATGTATCCGGACATGCCTGTCAGGAAGAAATCAAGCTGATTTATTCTCTGGTACATCCGAAATATGCGATTCCGGTTCATGGAGAGTATAAGCATCTGCGTGCGCAGGCAAAGCTTGCAGAAGAGCTCGGAATTCCAAAGGATCATATTTTTATCCTGCAGTCGGGCGATGTGCTGGAATTTAACGATGGGGAAGCAAAGGTTTCCGGTAAGGTACCGGTTGGTGATATTCTGGTAGACGGACTGGGTGTGGGAGATGTCGGAAATGTAGTACTGCGTGACCGGCAGCATCTTGCAGAAGATGGTATTATGATTGTTGTACTGGGACTGGATGGTGCGACTGATCAGCTGATTAGCGGACCTGATATTGTATCCAGGGGCTTTGTATATGTAAAAACGTCAGATGAACTGATGGATGAAGCGAGGGAGGTCGTTACCCTTGCAGTGGAAGGATGCCTGGATCGTGGCATTACGGATTGGGGCAAGCTTAAGAGTACGATTAAGGACTCACTGGGCGAATTTGTCTGGAAGAAGACGAAGCGTCGTCCGATGATTCTTCCGATCATCATGGAAATTTAGATTTTTTACTGGGGGACAAAGGTCATGTTAGATCAAAATATTCGCAATCAGGCAGAACAGTTTGTAAGGGACATCCGTGAAACGGATGTGTACAAATCCTATACGATGCAGCTTGCACGGCTGAAGAAGAACCCGGAGCTTTATAAGCAGGTAAATGATTACCGTAAGCTGAATTTTGAGATGCAGAATGCAGTGCAGGTGGAGGATCTGTTTGATAAGATGGATTATTTTGAGAAGGAATACAAGGAATTCCGTGAAAATGTAATTGTAGATGACTTTTTAAAGGCGGAGCTGGCTCTTTGCCGGATGATGCAGGAAATTAATGCCCTGATTGTAGACGGGCTGAACTTTGAATAATGGTAACCATTCGGAATGGTTGAAAGGCATGAGAAAGGCAGTAGTATTATGAATGCAAAAGCATTAATTGGAACAGTAATCGAAACAATCATTAAGGTTTTAGTGCTTGCGGCTGCAATTATCCTGGTGTTTAAGGGTGCAACGAAAGCATATGACTTCGGCTACCGTGTATTTGCGGACGAGCCGATGTCCATAACCGGAGGACGGACGATTACCGTTGGAATTGCTGAGGATGCAGATATTAAGGATATTGCGAAGATGCTCGAAGAAAAGGGATTAATTTCCGATTACCGGCTGTTTGTCGTGCAGGAGCTTCTGTCGGCACAGCATGACAAAATCAAACCCGGAATTTATGATCTGAGTACGGATATGAAGGCAGAAGAAATGCTCGAAATTCTTGCGGGTGAAGGTGAGGAAGGAAACAGCAATACCGTTGCACCGAATGCCGAGACCGGAGATGCTACAGATCAGTCCGAAGAGGAAATAACTCCGGAAGAATCAGGCAATGAGGATATGGAAGCAGAGGTGCTTCCGGAAGATACGGCAGAATCTTCAGAATTAACGGAAACGGGAGAATAGACGGTGATTACAGACGAAAGAATCAGTACATTTATTCATTCCCTGGACACGGGGAATACTCCCTTTCTTACGGAATTGGAGCGATATGCGAAGGAAACCAATGTACCTGTTATCCGACCTCAGATGCAGAGCTTTTTGAAGGTGCTTCTTGCAATGCAGCAGCCGAAGCAGATCTTAGAGGTGGGAACGGCCATTGGTTTTTCTGCGTTACTGATGGCGGAATATGGACCGGAAGACTGCCATATTACAACAATTGAAAAATATGAAAAGCGGATTCCTCTTGCCAGGGAGAATTTCAAAAAGGCGGGCAGGGAAGAACGGATTACCCTGTTGGAGGGAGATGCCACAGAAATCCTCAAAGAGCTGGAAGGACCGTATGACCTGATTTTTATGGATGCGGCGAAGGGACAATATATCCACTTCCTTCCGGATATTCTGAAATTAATGCCGGAGGGAGGCGTACTGCTCTCCGATAATGTGCTTCAGGACGGGGATGTCTGTGAGTCGCGGTTTGCGGTAACGAGAAGAAACCGTACAATTCATGCCCGGATGCGGGATTATCTGTATGAACTGAAGCATCATGAGGAGCTTCGCACGGATATTCTGCCGGTGGGTGATGGAATGACAATCAGTGTTCGTATCAGCAGGCCGTAAGCAGGTTCTGTATTTGAGGACAGATAAGAGATCTGACAGATCGGGAACATAAATAAGTTGTAAAAGTATATAAAATGAGTTGGGGTCAAAAGCCCCCAACTATGATGCCTA
>ULML01066293.1_pt1 | contig 12743 bp, 11 predicted proteins | sample 1951651 | NCBI WGS metagenome assembly ULML01 (sample SAMEA4835549, study PRJEB28245) | human gut metagenome | biome: gut microbiome; material: fecal sample | place: Denmark | collected 2008
AAAAATTATCTGTAGAATTAGATATGAGTAAAGTGATTCTATTTTTTGATGATACTGCTGATACATCTATTCCTAATTTCTATTCTATGTTAGTTGCTATGGGAATATATAACTTCACAAAAAGTTTAGATGGAATCCAATACTTGTTAAATACACCAAATACATATAAAGATGTGGCTCATTATTTAGTCATTAATCCACAAACGCAAGCAATGATGCAAGCAACAAATAATCCTGTTATGGGACAAAGTGGTGCAATGACACAACCAATTGTTACAAAGCAGACAAAAATACTTGGTGTAAAAAATATTACAAAAAATACAGGAGCAACTACTTTAATTTATATGATGCTAAGACAATTAGAGAAAAATTATAAAGTAGCAGCGATTGAAGTAGGGCGAAGAGAATTTAGCTTTTTCCGTTATAAAAACATGTATAGTGTTGATAAAGGAGAGTTAGATGATAAAATATCTAAATTATCTGATCATGATGTATTATTAGTAGATGTAAATGATGATAAAAAAGCATTAGAAAAATGTACAGATGTAATTTATTTAATTGAACCATCAATCATTAAACTAAATCGTTTGACTATGGTTGATCCTAAAATTATTTTAAAATTAAAAAATAAAAAGGTTGTTTTAAATCAAAGTTTATTAAGTAGTAATGATGTGGCAGAATTTGAATATGAATCAAAATTAAATGTTTTCTTTAATCTTCCACCATTAGATGAACGTGAAAATGATTTGCCAGCACTAAATGATTTGTTGACAAAATTAGGTTTTACTTTACAGTCTGATGAAAAGAATGTAGAGAGAAGAAATAAGATTCTAGGTATTTTCTAGTATTTAAATTGACAAAATTGGAAATATTAGTTATACTTAATTTGAATGAGGGAGGTAAATTATGTTTATATTAGCAGGTTGTGAAATTGGTGGTGTAGAAATCCCAGCAATGATTACTAATATTATTAGTTATGTTGTTACAGGTATTAAAATCGGTGTTCCAGTTTTATTAGTTATTTTTGGAATGATGGATTTAGGAAAAGCTGTTATGAGTAGTAAAGAAGATGAAATTAAGAAAGCTCAAACTACTTTCCTTAAAAGATTAATGGTAGCTGCATTTGTATTCTTTGTTATTACAATTGTACAATTCTTAGTAGGAATTCTAGATAATGCTGGTAAAAAAGACGGACAAACAACTGGCGCAGTAACATGTTTGAAGGAGATTTTTTAAGTAATTACTCTAGTAATTACTTTTCTTTTTTATGTTAATACTTAGTTCGTGCTCTATTGGTGGAGTTCCTATTCCTGACTATATATTAAATAGTATCTCTTATGTGATTGATTTTATTAAAATTGGAATCCCATTATTATTAATTATTTTTGGAATGATTGATTTAGCAAAAGGGGTTGTTGCCAAAAAAGAAGAAGACATGAAAAAGTGTCAGCAATTATTTGTAAAGAAATTAATTGCTGGAGCTATGGTGTTCTTTGTGATAAGTATTACAATATTTTTATTAAAAATGTTAGATTCAGCAGAAACAAATGGTCGTAGAACAAATGATTATGAAGCTTTGAAATGTATTCAAGAAATTATTAAAGAACATTGATCTGTGTTCTTTTTCTTTGAAAAAAAAATAGGATGTGTTATACTAATATTAGGTGAGATTATGACGATGAAGAAAAAACATATATTCTTTTATAGTTTTGTATTATTCATGTGTTTTATGATGATTCCATTTACTACATTAGCAGCAACTGCCGAACAACAAGAGGCTTGTAGGCGTGCTAATTGTGAAAGAGATTCCGAAGGAAATATTTTGACAGATAGCTGTAATGACAAGGGATATGACCAATGTATAGCACAATTAGAAGCTGAAGAAAGTGCTAGTAATGATATCACTATGTGTGGGACAGATATCAAGATTGATTCGAGAATTCCAACTTTTGTATCTAATATATATAATTTATTAAAAATTATAACACCGATCGCACTTGTATTATTTGGAATGTTAGATTTTGCTAAAGCAACAGTCGCACGTGATGATTCAGCAATTAGTAAAGCAGGGAAAAAATTTATTCAAAGGTTAATTGCTGGCATAGCTGTATTTTTAGTGTTTACGATTGTTCAATTTGCTGCTGATTTACTTGATGAAGCAGGTGCTGGATCAATTATGGAATGTGCTAACTGTTTGTTAAATGAACAGTGTGGATAAAAGTGATAATATCAAGAAAAAGTATTTTATAAATACTTTTTTTTATGATATAATGTTGATGTGTATAGACTATAAGTTAAGGGGTGACTTCCATGGGAGATTGGATCGTTAGAAACTTTTTACAGCCATTCTTTTATTGGTTAGATAAAATTATTTACGGATTTATTCAAGATTTATATGCTTTATTTTTTCAAATTTCAAATGTATCATTATTATCTGATACAACTGTAGCCAATTTTGCTCAAAGAATTTATGTTATTATTGGTGTATTTATGTTATTTAAAGTAGCAATCTCTTTAATTACGATGCTAGTCAGTCCTGATTCTATGTCCAAGGGAGGGCCAACATTAATTAAAAGAGTTGTGATCGCACTTGTATTATTAGTGCTAACACCTAATATCTTTACTCTTGCTTATCGTATTCAATCTTATATTATACAAGACAATGTTCTGGGGAACCTCATTTTAGGTGCATCTAGCGATACTGAGAGAGTAGAAAATGCATATGTAAATGGTGGTCAAACAATTGCTTTACAGGTATTTAAAGGATTTTTCCATCCTAAAGCGACATCTGATAATAGCGTAGAAGTAAAAACACCTGCCGATTGTGAAAATGCTGAAGAAGACGATGAAGCATGTACTTATGCAACAGCGGAATCGATTGAAGATTTAGAAGATTTAATTGGTAGTGATAATTATTCATATAGCTTTTTAATTTCCACAATTGCTGGTGGATTTGTAGCATGGATGATTTTGATGTATTGTTTTGATCTGGCCGTACGTGCAGTTAAATTGTCTTTCTTACAACTAATTGCCCCTGTACCAATTTTGGCTAATATTGAAGAGTCGAAAGGTAGTTCTATCTTTAAAAATTGGATTTCACAGTCTGTTTCATGTTTTTTAAGTATTTTTATTCGTTTAATTACAATTTACTTTATTATATTTGTAATTTCAGAATTAGTAGGAATTAATGGTTTAGGATATTATACATTTGATGCTGAACTTGGTGACTTTGTTTATATGAGTGGATATTCAAATTGGTTATTAAGTGCATTTGTAATTATTGGATTGTTATTATTTGCAAAACAAGTTCCACAATTAATTGAAGATATTACAGGAATTAAATCAGAAAAAGCATTCTCTGCGGGCAAGATGGGAGTATTTGCAGCAGGACTTGCCGGTGGTTTTGGAGGAGCCCTTGTTGGTGGTGCTGCCAACTTAGGTAATTACATGGCTGGAAGACGAGCAATGTTAAGAGAAAAAGAGGCTGCTGGTTCTAATTGGAAACCTGAGGATCAAGCTAAATTTGAAAGAATGTATGGAAAATCAGCATTTGGAGCACTGGGGAAGGGCTTAGCTACTACTGCTGGAGGAATGGGATCTGGTGGTATGCGTGCTGGATATGCAGCTGGTAAAGGAAAAGGAATTATGGCTGGAATTAGTGCCGGAAGAGTAGGTTCAATTCAAGCTCGTAATAATAGAGCAATGGGATATGGATTAAAAGAAAAAGCAATCAATAAATTTACTGATTTTACTGGTACCCCACAATCATTTGGTTCTCAAGATGAACGTAAAGGTAAAATCAAAGAGTTGATGGAAAAGAAGAAAAACGCAGAGTTGTCAGAAAAGACAAATGCTGAACTATTCAGATCGCGTTTACAACAAGTAGATGCAAGATTCCAACCTAACTTAACAAGTTTATATTCTCAAAATGAGGATGGATCATATAAAGTAGAAAATGTTGATTGGGATAAATACGTTCAAGAAGTTGCACTTAATAGTCACATAACAACTGAAGATGAAATTAAAAATCATACTTCTGGTGAAGTTGTCGATGATGCCTTCTTACGTAATCTTGAGTCACAAGTATCTGATAGCTTAGTTGATAGAGATATGTTTGAGGCTATCAATTCTGCCAACAATGCACGTCGTGATAGTGACAAGCTTGCTCAAAGTCTAGGAAAAGACATTACAAAATTACAAGAAATGAATGATATTGGAAAGAAAAAATCTTAAAGAAGAAAAGGGTGTGATACGAAATGGATGGAAATTATTTGATTCCGGCCAATTCAAAGAAGTCAAGACTATTATTTGGATTGTTTACTTGGTTTGATTTGGCAATGTTTGGAATTGGAGTTAGTTTAACATTAATATTATTGATGTTTGTACCATTACAGTCTACATTAGTAACAATTATTGTATTAGCTCCAGGATTGGTAACTGGCTTTCTTGTAATGCCAGTTCCAAATTATCATAATGTTTTGACATTTATTCAGGAACTCATTAATTTTTATACAGAAAGAAGACAATTTGAATGGGAAGGTTGGTGTATTCGCCGTGGCACAAATAAAAGATAAGTATACAACACAGTTTGTACCGGTAAAAGATATTAAAAATGGTACAATTATACTTGATAATAATGAAAAAGTAACTGGTGTTAAAATTATGCCAAGAAATATATTTATTCTTGACTATGATGTACAAAGTGGAATGATTTCTAATTTGAAAAATGTATATAACACCATAGATTATGAATTTTGGGTAATTGCAGCTGATAGACCAGTTGATATTAGTGTTTATTTATCACAGTTACAACTTCTATATAATAGTACAAATGATCCAATTCGTCGTAAGTTGATTGTAGAAGATATCAATAAAGGGAATTCATTTGTAAACAATAATATTGTTGATACAGAATATTATTTACTATTTAAAATCAGAGATGAAGATAAGATGCAGAAACGTATTCGTACTTTAATTACACAATTTGCGAATGCAGGTTTAACTTGTCATCAAACTACAAATGATGATTTGAGAATTATATTAGATAACTTTTTAAATGGTGGACAAACCACTACGTTTGGGACGGTGATGACAAGTGGATATTAAAACACAGATTGCTCCAAAAGGTTTAGAGTTTAGACCATCTGATTTTATTATTAGTGATAAGTATGCGACAATATTGACAGTAATATCTTACCCAAAATACATTAGCCCAGGATTTTTATCAGATTTAACAAGTATGTCAGGGATTAAAATGGTTATTAAACATATTCCATTTGCATACAGTGAAATCTCTAAGATGTTAAATAAAGAGATTGCTGATTTAAAGGATAAATATCAACAAGAACCAGATAAAACCATCCAAGAGAGAATTCGTCAAGACTATGAATCGTTAGAAGCATTTATTCAAATGATTGCAGCAACGCAATCAAAGATTTTTGATTTTCAATTACATGTCATGATTACAGCGGATAGTGAAGAAGAGTTAACAAATAAAAAAATGCAGTTAAAAAATTATTTGGAAGCAATGCAGATGAGAGCAGTTCCACTACGTTTTGAGCAGGAAAAAGTATTAAAATCAATTTTACCTATTTTCCCAGATCAAGATATAGAAGAACGAATTGGAACACCAATTCCATCACCAACAATTGCTGCAATGTATCCATTTATTTTTGATAGTATTAAGGATCCAGGATTATCTACTTTATTAGGAGTTGATTTTTCTGGAGGAGTTATTTTATTTAATCAATTTTTGTATCAAGTACAAAAAGAACATAACCGTAATAATGCCAATTTAATTATTCTTGGTACTTCTGGTAGTGGTAAATCAACTGCTGCTAAGATTATGTTAAGGAGTCATTTTAGAAATAATTATAAAGTAATTGCAATCGATCCTGAAGGGGAATTAGAGGAAATGGCACGTCTTTATAATGGAGATTTTATTGATCTAGGACGTGGTGGAGAATTTGGTATGATTAACCCTCTAGAGATTGTATTAGATGCGGATGATGAAGAATTACAAGCAGGCGCAAGTCATTCTGTATTGACAAGTACGTTGCTTTCATTAAAAGCATTTTTACGTTATTACGATCCTGAAATTCCAGGAGATGTATTGAACTTATTCAGTGAAGTTGTACAAGATACTTATCGTCGTTTTGGAATAGATTTTAATTCAGATTTTACAAAATTTACATCAAACGATTATCCTACTTTTAAAGATGTTTATTTGACCATTCGCGGAAGATTAAATGCAATGCCAGAAAAAACACGTGAACGTGATATTATGGAATATTTGGAAATGAAAATAAGACCAATTGTTCGTGAATTACGTTTCTACTTTGATGGGCATACGACAATTCAACCACGTAGTGATTTTGTTGTATTTAATATTCGTGAATTAATGAATACAGATACAAACATTCGTAATGCTTTGTTCTTTAATATTTTAAAATATGCATGGGGTATGACTTTGGATAAGAGTGTTAATACAGTTTTATGTGTAGATGAAGCTCACGTTTTATTAAGTGGTAATAATGAAATGGGAGCAGAATTTTTAGCACAAATTCAACGTCGTGCTCGTAAATACAATACGGGAACAATTATTATCACACAACAACCAAGTGATTTTAGTGATCCACGTGTGCTTGTTCATGGAAAAGCAATTTTTGATAATGCTTCTTATTATTTAGTTATGGGTCTTAAGAAACAAGCTGTAGAAGATTTAGGAAAATTAATTGATTTGAATGATAATGAAATGGAAAGTATTAAGAGATACAACCAAGGAGAAGCATTATTTGTTTGTGGTAGTAGAAGAATGCGTATCAATATTATTGCTTCTGAACAAGAATTAGACTCATTTGGTTCAGGAGGCGGATTATAGTCAGTAATTTTTAGCAGGAACGAGGTGAGTCTTCATGAATCCTTTCAATTTTTTCAATAAAGGAAAACAAAATACTAGTGACAACCAAAGTGGTGGAAGTCAAGTAACCAATATGTTGAAAGGCTTATTCAAAAATAAACTATTTGTACCTATTATGGCAGGTGTGGGCGGCTTTTTTGTAATCATAATTGCCGCCGCTTGTTTAATTATCTTACCGATTGCTGCCATTGATAATGGTATGAATGGTATTCAAAAAGCTTTAGATGATGCAGGTAGCAGCGTAGGTAGTTTTTTTGAGTCACTAGGTAATTTCTTTACGACCGGATATTGGGGAACAGGAGAAGAAGTATTTTATCGTGTTGTTGGGGATAAATATGAATATTATGCTTCAAAAGGGATTCAAATAGATGCACCATTAGTTTTATCTGCAGTATTTATTGGAAATTCTGCAATGACGAATACCAATAGTGAATGTACAATTATTGAGCCAGAGCAGAGTGAAGAATCATCTGATACACCACCAGAAATACAGTATGACTGTGGTGATGAGAAAACACAACAAAGTTATAATGATTTAAGAAATGAAGCAATTAAATTAATGGAAGGCATGGTCGATGGTAATAGTGTAAAATCGGAAGAAGAATATCGACAATGGCTATATGATAATTTTATTGAAAATAAATTAAAGGCAATGGGAACTAAAATTCCTACAGATGAAAAAGAAAAGGATCAATTGTTTAATGATTTAATTGATCAAATTTACTTTAATCGTGATATGTATGAGGCAGCATTAAACGATTTTCAAGACACTGATAGCGATGGTGTAGGTGTCTGTAGTTTCAACATTAATTCTTCAGCGGGACTTCAAACTGTATCTAATGTAAAGGTACGTTTATTAGGGTGTACTGCTGGTGGAGGAACTACTGGCCCATTAGAAGATGAGGAACTAGTTGATTTAGAAAAATATATTTTAGGTGTTACCTATACAGAGAATGGAGGAGCACCAGATGAGGCAATTAAAATGCAAGCAATTGCAGCCCGTTCTTTTGCACTGACAAGATCATATGGTGGTGAAGTTACAACTGAAGATGGATATTCTGTAATTCAAATTAGAGCATGTACTTGGGATCAAGCATATTGTGATCCTGATAAAGGTTGTTGGTCAAATGGTGCTGGTGGAGAATATGGAAATACGATTCATTCAGGATATGATGCTTCTAAACCATGGTCCAAGGCACCTCTTCCAGAAAACGATCGTATCCGTGCTTTAGTTGCAGAAACAACTGGACAAGTAGTTGTTGATAAAGATGGTAAAGTATTGAATACACAGTATATGTCAGACGTTCAACAACAATGGAATGCAATGGCAAATCAAGGTAAGAGTGTAGCTGAAATGGTTAAGAAAACTTACCCAAATGCAGTAGAAGTTACTTCTAACTGTACAGGTGGTGGAGATGGATCTTTAGAAGGAAATCCTAACTTTGCCAATGCGGCTGCTTGGAAATCACCAAGTAATGTATATGCAGCTCAAGGTTTATATGGACAGTGTACTTGGTTTGCTTGGGGTAGATTCTATGAGATATATGGTTATTCACCAGGATTTAGTGCAAATGGTGGAGATTGGGTAGACGAATTAGTACGTGTACATGGAGATAAATTTGAAAAATCTAATACTCCAAAAGTTGGAGCTATCTTTTCAGCAAAGAATCCAGCACCGTGGGGACATGTTGGAATTGTCACTGGAGTAAATGGTGATCAAATTACTATTCAAGAAGGAAACTTAGATGGAGTTACTAATACATTTGATGCGGCAACTAAGGATTGGCATACAGTAACATATTCACTGTCTACACTTCGTACTATTTATAGTGGATTAACTTTTGCAAATCCAAAAAAATCACCAAAGTAAAAGCATAAAATAAAGGAGGAATATCATGAAAAAAGAAAAAAAGAAATTTCAGTTTCAACTGAAATATTTGATCATTGTTGCAGTGATTATTCTATATATAATTTTATGCTTTTTTGCTTTCCAATCTAATGAAGGTTCAAAAGAAGAAGAGGAACCAATTTATATTGTGTTAGGTGCAGATCATAAATTTACTTATTTAGATGGAAAAGTAGAATCAGCTGCAGATTGGAACAATGTGTTTGGTACAAAGAAGTTTTATACATATAGTGATGGTACATATTTAGGAAAGTATAATTTAATGCAGTATAATACTCAGATATATGTGTTTGATGATGCGAATGATGCAGTAGATTATTCGGGTATGTTGTTTGCATATTCGGCACCAAAAAAAATAGATGTAGTGAATACTAGCTTTGTTTCATATGATGAAAATATTGCTGCTATGCTAGAATATTTAGTGGAGGGCAGTACACTTGTTATTCCGCCTGCTGAGCAGCTTACTATGTTACAAAAAATTTCTGTAGATTTAGATGGGGATCAAGAAGATGAAGTTGTTTATGCGATTAATAGTGGAGGAACTGCAGATAATCCACAACGTTTCTCATTTTTAAGTTATGAAGATGATGGAGAAGTATATCGCATTATATCAAATACTGGAAATGTAAATGATTCTAAGATGATGCATTATTATAGTATTGCTCAAATTATGGATTTAGATGGCGATAATAAAAAAGAATTAATTGTAAGAGATATTCAATATGGAACAGCAGCAGTAGAACGTTATATGATATATAAACAAAAAGGTGATGACTACCAATTAATTTCATCAGAAACATAAAATGAAACGATTATATGTTTCATTTTTTCATTTTTATGTTATGATATTAGTAGTAAATATGATGATAATTAAGGACCGGAGGTTTTTATGAAATTAAAGTTTAGAGCAGATAAAAAGGATATTAAGATTTTTATTTTATTTTGCATTGTTTTGTTATATTTAGTAGCAATTGCACTATGTAATGTTGTTTCTTTTTTGAGTGAGAATGAGTTTAGTGGTTTTAATCCACTTCCTGCCTTTTCTAAGGAGTATTTCGCTCCTACTATGGTATTTTATACTTTGGCACTTATTTTTACGATAACAAGTGTAAAAGATCGTTTTTTCGAACGTGAATCAGGGCTTGGAGTAAAAGTAGGGAAAAAAGAAAAAGGTGGTTATGCTAGATGGCTTACAGAAGATGAAATGAAAAAAGAGTTAAAAAAAGTAGATCCAAGAGCAGATGAAATTCCTTATGGAGGAATTCCACTGATTAACAATAAAAAAGGTATGTGGGTTGATGATTCTGAGTATCACAACTTAATTATCGGTTCTACTGGTGCCGGAAAGACACAAGTAGTAGTTAATCCTCTTGTAAAGGTTTTAGCCAAAGCTGGAGAAAGTATGATTATTACTGACCCTAAGGGTGAAATTTACGAAGAAAATGCAAATATGCTTCGTGAAAAAGGATATAATGTAGTACTATTAAACTTCCGTAATCCACAAGAAGGTAGTGGTTGGAATCCACTGACATTACCATATAATTATTATCGTAATGGAAATCAAGATAAAGCAATTGAGTTAGTAGATGACTTAGCAGTGAATATCTTATATGATGAGAATGCCCAAAATCAAGATCCATTCTGGGAAAAGACTTCTGCCGATTATTTTGCAGGTCTCACATTGGCACTTTTTGAAGATGCGAATCCGGAAGAGATTAATTTGAATAGTATTAGTTTAATGTCAACCCTTGGTGAAGAAAAGATAAAAGGAACACCAAATACGTATATTAAAGAATATTTTAATAGTAAGGATCCTAGAAGTACAGCTTATGTAGATGCATCTAGTACTTTGATGGCTCCAACGGATACGAAAGCAAGTATCTTATCTGTATTTAAGCAGAAGATTAAACTATTCGCATCTCGTGAAAATATGTCAGAGATGTTATCACATAGTGATTTTGATATGAAGGATATTGGAAGAAAGAAAACAGCTGTATTTATTGTTATTCAAGATGAAAAGAAAACATATCATTCACTTGTTACAATTTTTATTAAACAATGTTATGAAACTTTAATCGATGTCGCTCAAGAATCTCCAAATGGAAAGCTTGCATATCGTACGAACTTCATTCTTGATGAGTTTGCCAATATGCCACCGTTAAAAGATGTTACAACCATGGTTACTGCTGCTCGTAGTAGAAGAATGAGATTTAATTTCATTATTCAAAACTTTGCACAGTTAACACAAGTATACGGAAAAGATAATGGTGAGACAATTAAAGGTAACTGTGGTAACATTATTTATTTGATTAGTAGTGAATTAACTGCTCTAGAAGAAATTAGTAAGATGTGTGGAGAGAAGAAGTCTAAGGAGAAAGAAAAGACTGCTTCTACACCACTTGTTACAGTAAGTGATTTACAACGTTTAGAAAAGTGGCATGCGATTATATTAAGAATTCGTAAAATGCCATTTAAAACAAGATTAAAACCAAATTTTGAAATGTTAAATGAAAATGCATGGGGTAAAGTGTATGAAAAAGCATCTTATCCTCATCGTGAGAAGAAAGCGGTTCAAACATTTGATTTAAAAGGAAAAGTAGATGCAATTCGTAAAGAAAAAATGGAGAAGATGGGAGCCGGAACGAATCCATTTGGAAGTAGTAGTCCATTTGGTGGTTCAAATCCGTTTGGTGGTTCAAATCCATTTGGAGGAGGAAATCCATTCGGTGGTGGAAATCCATTTGCACCATCTCCTACATCTAGTTCTTCCTCACATCCTTCTACTTCAACACCAACGCCATCGCCTACTCCAAATAAGATGAATGGTGTAGATATTCAAGAAATGGTACGTCGTATTGATGAGAAAATTGCTGCTTTAGAAGAAGAAGAAAGACAAGAACGTTTAGCAATTGAGAAGAAGAGAAAAGAAGAACACGAAAGACAGAATAAAGAACAAGAAAAAATAAAACGATTAGAAGAAGAACAACGCAAAAAAGATGCCGAAGAAGAACGAAAAAGACAAGAAATAAAGAAAAAACAAGAAGAAGAATTAAAAAGAATTCAACAAGAGAATGAAGAACGTAAGAGAAAAGAAGCAGAGGAGCAAAGAAAACGCGAAGAAGAAAAACGTCAAAGAGAAGCAGAAGAAAAAAAACGACGTGAAGAAGAACAAAGACGTAGGGCGGAAGAAGAGAGAAAACAACAAGAACGAATGAAACAAGAACAAGAAAGAATGCGTCGCGAACAAGAAGAAAAATTAGCTATGCAAAAAAGAGAACAAGAAGAACAAGAGCGTATTAAAAAAGAGCAAGCTGAAAGAATTCGTCGTGAACAAGAAGAGTTGAAGAGAAAAGAGGAACGTAGTAAATTACCAGAGACTCCAATTATCGAAGAACCAAAAGTAGAACAACAAGTACCTGATGTTCCACTAAATACACAAACATTTGAACCTACAAAAGATATCCAAATAAAAGAGGAAGAGCCAAAGAATGAAATCGAACATGAAATTACAGAAGATGAATTCTTTGATGATTTCTTTAGTGATGATGACGATGAATAGTAACAATTAGATATGTTTTGCATATCATGTATTAAGGTGATATGATGATTTCAAGTATTTCTATCAGTGAATTAAAAAATCATTTAGGACAAATACCCTTAATTGATATTCGAAGTATAGAAAGCTATAACAGTAATCATATTCCTACAGCAATTAATATTCCGTTTGAAAAGTTAATTGCATATCCAGATCAATATCTAGATAAAAATCAAGTATATTATATTTATTGTAGTCGTGGAATTAAGAGTTTAAAAGCAATTCAGATATTATCACAACAAGGATATCATTTTATACATGTCAATGGTGGATATGAAGAATGGATATTAAAAAATTAGATAGTTGAAAAACTGTCTAATTTT
>ULML01026900.1_pt1 | contig 12693 bp, 12 predicted proteins | sample 1951651 | NCBI WGS metagenome assembly ULML01 (sample SAMEA4835549, study PRJEB28245) | human gut metagenome | biome: gut microbiome; material: fecal sample | place: Denmark | collected 2008
GTATGGGAGTACAAATTCAGTGCTTGCTAGACATAGATTTTATTCCCACATTCAAAAGAAACAAAAAAAGAGGGTTAAATTATTTTGATAATTTTTCCTCTTTTTTGATGTTATTTATTATAAAACAACTCACGAACAATTAAGCCCGTAAGTTGATTTCAAATGGAGCGTTTATCGTGGTTATTTGCAAAACTCCAATATTTCAATTCTTTAATCAACTGTGAATACAGTATATAACTAAAATAAATTTTTTTAAGGAATTTTATTACAATTATAAATTTTATAAAAAATACACTTCAAAACGACTGAAACATCAACCATTATGAAGTGTGTAAAATTATTACGTTTTTAAATTCTTTTTACATTTTCTGTATAGCCCCAACCAAGTGATTCTTTCACCCATACGCGAGAAAATATTTGTGCTTTTGAGCCAAAAATAAGCAGATGAATCACAAAAACGATTTCCTATTACTCGTATATTCCTCTTGATCTCATCCATTATTTTTACTAAAGCTACATTGTCAGCCTTTGCAAGAATTTCGTTCAAAGCTTTGTCGGAAACATAGAGTAACATCCAACTAACTTTATGTGAAATATATGCGTTCTGCTTTATTTGGCTCACCAAGTCACCAACAATTTTAATTTGTTCATCTGTAGAGAACACATGAATATATTCCTTGTGATATTCTAAATCCTCAATGAGTTTTTCTCGCAACCCATTTTTCTTTTCAATGTTAGATTGAATTTCTGCTAACATCCGCTGATTGCCTATTTTCACATATGCGTCGATTGAATTTTTGATTTCCGAATATTCGTTATAATTCACTTTGAGTTCCTCCTTAATAATTAGTAGAATTAATTTTTGGACATTTTAATTGTAATAATTTTATGAATTTCACCTCCTGGAAAAAATAATTTCATAATAAATGTCTATATATCAACCTGTAAAACAGGATAAAAAGGAAATTACGTAAACATTATATCATTTTTTATTTAATTTTGCAACTTTTCTTTATTTGTTCATAGTATTAAATTCCTCCTTTCAATTTGAATAGAAAGACATTTAATATAAAAATAAGTGCCAGATAGCGCAAGGCTATTGACACTTAAAGAGTTTCACAATTTATTTTGCCTTCTTTTTAACAACAAAAATAAAAAAATAAGGTATTTTTAAAAAAACTCTAAAAATTAATGCCTTGCTATGTATTCCTGTAGTTTGGACAAAGGGTATTTCGTCCTTAAATCTTTAACATAGAAATAATCATGTTCATTAAAGGACAGATACAATCAATCTTTAATGATTACTCTATGTGGTTCAACATATGCCAAATTTGTATATTCTATTATTCTTAACCAACCTTCTATCACTACTTGTTGCTCAAGTTCTATAGAACTAAATTTACAAGCCCATTCAATTTTAAAGAGTAATTCTCTACTTATCTTGTTTTTCTTTTTTAAGATACTAATCGTATCACACCAATCTTTCTTTTCCAATAAAAAGTGAAAAAAAACGACTTTTTACAGTCGATTAAATTTTTTCATCTGGTGCGACGATTTTACCTTATGGAGCAGGTAGCGGGAATCGAACCCGCATAGCCAGCTTGGAAGGCTGGAATTCTACCATTGAACTACACCTGCATTTCTGTGGAACAGTTATTATTATAACTGCTCCACTCTATTTTGTCAATACTTTTTTTATAATTTTTTTATTTTTTATTTAAGCATTCCTTTTGATCCATTATTTAATCATAAAATTTTAGCTTATAAAACTTATGCACTTGTTGTTCCCGTCTTTTTTGTACTAGTTTTTCTTTTTGTTATATGAGTTTTTTTAGCTACCTGTTTATTATTATTTATAATTATTTTTGGAGCTTCTCCATTTGCAACAGTCTCTTTTGTAATAATACATTTTTCTATTTTAGGGTTTGATGGGATTTCATACATAATATCTCTCATAATTTCTTCAATAATTGATCTAAGACCTCTAGCTCCTGTTTTTCTTTCTATTGCCTTATCTACAATAAGACCTAATGCATCATCTTCAAATTCTAATTCTACATTATCCATTGCAAATAATTTTTTATATTGTTTTACCAATGCATTCTTAGGTTTTGTTACAATGTCTATTAATGCCTTTTTATCTAATTCTTGTAATGTTGCAATAATAGGAAGTCTTCCAACAAATTCAGGTATTAATCCAAACTTTAATAGATCTTGTGGTAATAGTTGTTCAAATACTTTATATTTATCTATTTCTTGATTACTTTCGATATTTGCTCCAAATCCAATTGACTTTTTACCAATTCTATCTTTTACGATTTTTTCTAATCCTTCAAAAGCCCCCCCACAGATAAATAGAATATTTGATGTATCAATTTGAATAAACTCTTGGTGTGGGTGTTTTCTTCCACCTTGTGGTGGTACTGATGCAACAGTTCCCTCAACTATTTTTAATAATGCTTGTTGTACACCTTCTCCGCTTACATCTCTTGTTATAGATGGGTTTTCAGATTTTCTAGATATTTTATCGATTTCATCTATATATATAATTCCTCTTTCTGCTTTTTCAACATCGTAATCTGCTGCTTGTATTAGTTTTAATAATATATTTTCTACATCTTCACCAACATACCCTGCTTCTGTTAATGTTGTTGCATCAGCTATTGCAAAAGGTACCTCTAATATTCTTGCCAAAGTTTGTGCAAGTAATGTTTTTCCACATCCAGTTGGTCCAAGTAATAACACATTACTTTTTTGTATTTCGACATCATCATCTTCTTTTTGCTCTGTCTCATTGCTAATACGTTTATAATGATTGTATACTGCAACAGCTAACGTTTTTTTAGCTTCTTCTTGACCTATTACATACGTATCTAATACATTTTTTATTTCTTCTGGACTAGGTAATTGCGTATCTTCATTTAATGTATATGTTAGTTCAGTATCTTCATATAAGTCGTCTTCAATTATATTTGAACACACCTTTACACATTCATTACATATATATACCCCAGGTCCTGCAATAATTCTATCCACTCCATCTTGAGATTTGCCACAAAAAGAACATCTTATTTCTTTTTCTTTATTATTCGCCATTTTTTTCTCCTTTTACTTTCTTTTGTCCATTATTCCATCAATTAATCCATATGCTAAAGCTTCTTCTGCTGTCATCCAATGATCTCTTTCTGTATCTTTTTCTATAGTTTCTATACTTTGACCAGTTTTATCACTTAACAATTTATTTAGTTTTTCCCTTGTCTTTATCATGTGATCAGCTTGAATTTTGATTTCAGTTGTTTGTCCTGCTATTCCATTTCCACCTATTAATGGTTGATGAATTAAAATCTCTGCATTAGGTGTTGCAAATCTTTTTCCTTTTTCTCCATTTGCAAGTAAAACTGCTCCAAAACTTGCTGCTAATCCAACACATATAGTAGATACAGGACATTTAATATAATTCATTGTATCAACAATTCCCATACCATCTGTGATAGATCCACCTGGACTATTTATATATAAGCTGATTTCTTTATCTGGATCTTCTGACTCTAAAAACAACATTTGAGCAATTACTAAACTTGCTGTTGTTGCATTTACATCTTCACCTAGAAATATAATTCTATCTTTTAATAATCTTGAGAAAATATCATATGATCTTTCTCCTTTTGCTGTTTGTTCTATAACATATGGAACCAAACTATTTTTTTCCATAAAAAATTCCTCCTTTAATTTTTATATATTATATAAGTTTTATATAACGCATAATAACTTAGAACTACATGTACCGTAGTATAAGCCATAAAAAGTTAGTGGCTAATGTTTATTTATTTTGTAATAAATTTAATTTCACCCCTAACTTTTCATTTCCGATTTTATATGCTTCTATAATACATATTATTTAAATCAACATTATTTAATTTTTGCATTTTTAACAATAAATTCAATAGCTTTTTCTGTTTTCATACTTTCTGCTATGTAACTTCTTAATTGTTCATTTGCTAATAATTCATCTTCAGGTCTGTTATATTGTTTTGCCATTTCTTTAATTTTTTCTCCAACTTCTTCCTCTGATGCCTCAAGCTTTTCAGCTTTTACAACTGCTTCTAAAACTAATCTTGATTTTACTGATTTCTTTGCTTGATCTTCAAATTCTCTTCTCATGTCTTCTTCTGTCTTTCCAACCATTTGAAGATATTGTTCTAATTTTAATCCTTGATATGATAATCTACCTTCTATATCTTTTATCATATTGTCAATTTCAACTTCAATCATTCCACTTGGAATATCTATTTCTGTGTTTTCACAAACAGTTTTTATTGCTTCCTCTTCTGTTTCATATTTTTCTTTATTTTTGTTTTCAACATCTATTTTTTCTTTTATGCTATTTTTTAATTCTTCTAATGTATCAAATTCGCTAACATCTTTAGCAAATTCATCATCTAGTTTTGGTAATTCTTTTTTCTTTATTTCATGTAATTTTATTTTAAATATAGCATCTTTTCCAGCTAAATCCTTTGAAAAATATTCATCTGGGAATTTAACTTTTATATCTCTTTCTTCATCAACTTTCATTCCTATAATTTGATCTTCAAATCCTGGAATAAATGTGTTGCTTCCTATTTCAAGTTCATGTCCTTCTGCTTTTCCACCTTCAAATGGTACTCCATCAACTGAACCTTCAAAATCAATTACTGTAATGTCACCATTTTCTACTGGTCTATCATCAACTGAAACTAATCTTGAATTTTTTTCTTGCATATGTCCTATTTCATGGTTGATATCTTCTTCAGATACATTATACTCTATTTTTTTTATTTCTATACCTTTATATTTACCTAATTTTACTTCTGGCTTTGTTTGCACTGTCGCAGTAAAAATTAAGTCCTTTCCTTTTTCCATTTGTGTAATATCAATGTTTGGTTTACTAACAGCTTCAACATTATTTTCTTTAATTGCAGCATCATATACTTCTGGTACTAATTCATTGAAAGCATCTTCATAAAAAATTTCAGATCCATATTGTCTTTCAACTAGTTGCATTGGTGCTTTTCCTTTTCTAAATCCTGGTATATTAAAATACTTTGCTGTTTTTGTATATACCTTTTTCATCGCTTCTTCAAATTTTTCTGCCTCAACTACAAATGATAATTTAACTTCATTTTTGTTTTCTGTATTTTCTACTTTTACACTCATTTTATTCAATCCTTTCGCTTTTTGATATAATTAGCTATATAATTATACCACAATTTGTAAATATTGCAAGTACTAAATTTCAACTAAATCAAAGTTTAAATAATCAGCACTAATCAACTTATATTTGATGCCATCTATTTCTCCTTCTACCGCATCTTTATGTGATTTTCCATGTAAATGCCCATAATAGCATTTTTTTATATTATATCGTTCTAATGTTTCTATAAAATCATTTTTTTCTTTTTTATAAACACTATTTGAAGTAATTGGTGGATAATGAAAAAATGCAATCATTTCTTTATCTTTTCCATACTTTTCTATTCCATTCTTTATAGATAGTTCTAATCTTGCATTTTCTCTTTTTATCATTTTGCTTTCATTTTCATTGTCTAATATATTCCATCCTCTTGTTCCTACAATAATTTTGTTTTCTATACAATAGCTATTGTTATATAAAAAATCTATATTTTTAAAGTTATTACTTTCTAAGAAGTTCCTCATGCTTGTTAGAGTTGTCCACCAGTAATCATGATTACCTTTTAACAAAATTTTACGTCCTGGTAATTCATTAATATATGAAAAGTCACATTTAGTATTTTCTAAGTATGTTGCCCATGAAAAATCTCCTGGTAATATTACACAGTCATCTTCTTTTACTTTGTTTATCCAATTTTCTTTTATTTTTTCCGTATGATGATCCCAATTATCTCCAAAAATATTCATTGGCTTATTTTGTTCAAAAGACAAATGAAGATCCGCTATTGCATAAATTGCCATAATTGAATTCTCCTTCTATTCCTTATAACTTCAAATTTGGTATTGCATTTAATGTTAAATCTGCAACTGTTCCAGACAAAAATCTGTAATATCCAGCTGATGCAATCATTGCTGCATTATCCGTACAAAGAATTGGTTCTGGGTAGTAAATCTTATACCCCTTCTTCTCTAATTCAATAAAATTTTGTCTAATATAGGAATTAGCTGATACTCCCCCTGCCAAAGCAATCTTATTTATTCCGATTTGTTCTGCCGCCTTTAATGTATTATGTAATAAAATATCTGTTACATATTTTTCAAAACTTGCACATAAATCTGCTTTATTAACATCAGGATCTTTATGATGTAAATTTATAATTGCTGTTTTTATTCCACTAAAACTAAAGTCTAACCCGTCTATATGTGTTTTAGGTAAGTCTATATTAGCTTGTCCATCTTTTGCTAATTTATCTACTTTTGGTCCTCCTGGATATCCAAGTCCAATTACTCTTGCGACTTTATCAAAAGCCTCACCAATTGCATCATCTCTTGTTTTTCCTAATATTTCAAAATCATTATGATCTTTTATATGTACTAGATGCGTATGTCCACCTGAAATAATCAAACATAAAAAAGGTGGTTTTAAATCTTTGTGTGTAATGTAATTAGCTGCAATATGGCCTTCAATATGATTTGTTTGAGTTAAAGGTTTATTTAAAGCATAGCTTAACCCCTTAGCATAAGATACTCCCACTAATAAAGCTCCTACTAAACCAGGGCCATATGTACATGCAACATGGTCAACATCTTCTAGCTTTATGTTAGCTATTTTCAATGCTTCTTTTGTAACATCAGAAATAGCCTCTACGTGATTTCTAGAAGCTATTTCTGGTACAACCCCACCAAATTTTTCATGTATTTTTATTTGTGAGTTAATAACATTCGACAAAACTTCTCTTCCGTTTTTTACTACTGCTACAGAAGTTTCATCACAACTTGATTCAATTCCTAATGTTATTATATCTTTCATTTTTATCTTACTGTTAACTTTAATTGTTAACAAATTCCTTTCTTAAGCTTTTATTTTATATAGTTGTAATACCAAATATCATTGCTACAAGTTTTAATATTCCTTTATATACCAAAGAGATAAGTGGTGAAATAATATCACCTGCAATTCCTGTAACCCATATTATTACAAATATAATATAAAAAATACTATAATATCTTTCAAACCAATTTCTAACATTGGATGGTAGAAAACCTGCTATAATCTTTGAACCATCTAATGGTGGTAATGGAATTAAGTTAAATACACCTAATCCTACATTTACAGATACACATGCACTTAAAAGTATCATAACAATGCTACCCACTTGTGTAAGTACAAATGAAGGTGCAAATTTCCAAATTGCAGTATATATAATTGTGAATATTATCGCTAATATAAAATTCATTACAGGTCCTGCAGCTGCTACAATTGCCTCTGCAACAGACATCTTTATGTTTCGATTAAAATTTCTAGAATCTATTTCAACTGGTTTACCCCATCCAAACCCAGCAAATACTAACATGACTGTACCAATCGGATCTAAATGGCTAAATGGATTCAAGCTTAATCTTCCTTGTCTCCTCGGAGTGTCATCTCCTAATCTATCAGCAGCCCATGCATGAGCATATTCATGAAATGTAATTGCTATTAAAACGGCGGGTAAACTAATAAGTAAACTAAGTAATGCATTAGTGTTACTTAACAAGCCGGCAAGATTACTTACAATAAATAATCCTAAAACTATATATAAGATTCTTTTATCTATGAACATAACATTTCCTTTCTCTATGGTTCTTTCTATTTTAGTTTAATGGCTTCATTGTTGGGAATAGTAATATGTCTCTAATAGATGCTTGATCTGTTAGAAGCATAATTAATCTGTCTACGCCTATTCCTAATCCACCTGTTGGAGGCATACCATATTCTAGAGCTGCTACGAAGTCTTCATCCATCATGTTTGCTTCATCGTCTCCGGCTTCTCTTTGCTTTACTTGATTTAAAAATCTTTCATATTGATCTATTGGATCATTTAGTTCTGAATAAGCATTTGCATATTCTCTACCACCTATGAATAATTCAAATCTTTCCGTTAATCTTGGATCAGAAGGTTTTCTTTTTGTAAGTGGTGAAACCTCAACTGGATAATCATAAATAAATGTTGGTTGTATTAAAGTTTCTTCTACTTTATCTTCAAAAATTTGATTAATGATTTCTCCTCTTGTTGTTTTTATTGCATCTATTTCAACCTCTAATTTTTTTGCAACTTCTAAAGCTTCTTCATCTGTTTCGATTGTGTTAAAATCTACTCCTGTTTGTTCTTTTATTGCGTCCATCATTGTGATTCTTTTCCAATTTGGCGTTAAATCTATATCTGTTCCTTGATAATTAATTTTTGTTGTTCCTAGAACTTTTTGAGCTGTTTTTGATACAATTTCCTCTGTAATATCCATCATATCATTATAATCTGCAAAAGCTGCATATAGTTCAATGTTTGTAAATTCAGGATTGTGCTTAATATCCATTCCTTCATTTCTAAACATTCTTCCCATTTCATATACTTTATCAAAGCCACCAACTATTAATCTTTTTAGGTATAGTTCGTTTGCTATTCTTAAATACATATCTATATCTAAAGTATTATGATGTGTAATAAATGGTCTAGCACTTGCTCCACCTGCAATTGTATTTAATATTGGAGTTTCAACTTCTAGAAAGTTCTTCTCGTCTAATATTCTTCTTATTTCTTTAATAATTTCTGTTCTCTTTAAAAATGTATCTTTTACTTCAGGATTTACAATTAAATCAACATATCTTTGTCTATATCTCAAATCAGTATCTTTTAATCCATGATATTTTTCAGGAAGTGGTCTCAATGATTTTGAAAGAAGTGTAAGTTCTTTTGCATGTATTGAAATCTCCCCTGTTCTTGTTTTGAAAACAAATCCTGTAATTCCAATGATATCTCCAATATCGTCTTCTTTAAAATCTTTGTAACTTTCTTCCCCTAAATCATTAATACTTACATAGCTTTGTATTTTTCCATCGCAGTCTTGAATATGAACAAATGAAGCTTTACCCATAATTCTCTTTGCCATGATTCTACCTGCTATAGTTACATCTTTTCCTTCTAACTCTTCATAATTATCAACAATTTGTTTACTAGTATGTGTTCTATTAAATTTTGTTATTTCAAAAGGGTTCTTTCCTTCTTGTTTTAATTTTTCTAATTTTTCTCTTCTCACCTTCATTAATTGGTTTATATCTAATTCTTGTTCTTGTGCATTTTCGTTTTCTTGCATCTTCCTTTTCCCCCTCTTTGTACACTATCGTACCTAAATTATCCATATAATTATATACTATTTTATTTGTTTTGTAAACCAATTGGAAATAATTTGTAAAGTAATTACTCTACAAACTATTTATACTGCTTTTCTTAATTCTCTAGCATTTGCTATTGCAACTTCTGTAATATCTCCATTTGCAATTCTTGCAATTTCTTTAATTGTTTCTTCTTCATTTAAGTTTCTTACACTAGTTGTTGTTTTGTTGTCTTTTACACTCTTACTTATATAATAATTATAATCTCCCTTTGCTGCAATAGATGCTAAATGAGTAACACATATTACTTGATGTTTACTTGAAATAATTTTCATTTTTTCAGCTACTGTTTTTGCTGCTTTTCCACTAATACCAGTATCAATTTCATCAAAAATTAATATTGGTACTTCGTCTACATCGGCTAAAACAGTTTTTATTGCAAGCATTATTCTAGACATCTCCCCTCCCGAAGCAATTCTAGATAACTCCTTTTCTTCTTCTCCAGTATTTGTACATATCATAAATTCTACTTTATTTAATCCATTTGGGTTAAATTCACTTTCTTGCATTTTTTCAATATGTACACTAAATTTAGAATGTATCATTTCTAACTCTTGTAATTCTTTGTTGATCTTTTTAGATAAATAAAGTGCTGAATCATTTCTTATTATGTCCATTTCATTACACATAACATTCATCTTTTCCTCTAGTTTCTTTTTTTCATTTTTCAATTTATTGTTTATATCTTCCATGTTCTCTATATTATTAATTTCTGATTCTAATTCATCTTTATATTTCAAAATTTCTTCAATACTATTTCCATATTTTCTTTTTAAAGAAAATATTTCGTCTAATCTTTTTTCTATATCATCCCTCTCATATGTATCAAAGCATACTTCTTCTTGCATATCTGAAAAATCTCTTGATAATTCTTGTATTTCATAATATATATTTTTTAATTCAGATAATTTTTCTGTATAAATAGTACCACAATCTTCAATTTTTTCTAAACACTTTATAGATATTGACACTCCTTCTATTGCCTGTAATCTAAGGTTTTCATCTATATTTTTTAGATTTTCTTGTAGTTTTTCAGAATTTTTCATTAAAGAATGTTTTTCTCTTAGATCTTCTTCTTCACCAACTTTTAAATTTGCTCTTTCTATTTCTTTTAATTGATATTGTAATAGATCTAGTTTTCTTTCACGTTCTTTATCATTTCCATAATTTTGTTTTAATTTTTTTTCTATATCGTTGTAATTTGTATATAGTTCTATATATTCTTTTTTTAGATTTGCTATTTTTTCTCCAGCAAATTCATCTAGATAACAAATATGTTTTGAAACATCAAGCAGATTCTGACTATCTTGTTGACCATGAATATCTATGATTTTTTCCATTATTTTTTTTAGCTCATTAACCGTTACTAATCTTCCATTAACTTTACATGAGTTTCTGCCATTTACATATATTTCTCTCGAAACAATTATGTTTCCATCTATTGCAATTTCACTCTCAGGGCAATATATATTTGCCTCAACAAATGAATAATTTTCCCCTTTTCTAATCATATCTTTTGAAAATCTACCACCTGTTATTATTCCTAATGATCCAACTATTAAAGTTTTACCTGCTCCTGTTTCTCCTGTTAGTACATTAAAACCATTATTAAAATCAATTACTAAATCATCAATTATCCCTATATTTTTTATATGTAAAGTTGTTATCATTTCTTGCCTCCTTGCAAAATATTGTTCGCTTAATATTATATATACGAATCTTTGTTTTGTCAATATACTTTTTTATTTTATATATATTTTTTTGAATATCTATTGACGATATATCTGTTTTTGTGTTATATTATTTAGGTATTCTATATTTTGGCCCCTTGGTCAAGCGGTTAAGACGCAGCCCTCTCAAGGCTGAATCATGGGTTCGATTCCCGTAGGGGTCACCAATCTGAAAAGGAAGGTAAACTAATTTTAGTTTACCTTCCTTTATTTATCTCTATACATAAATCTAATATTTCCTTTAATCTATCATCTTGCTTTGTTAAATACATGTAACCAATTAATGCCTCAAATGCTGTTGAATACATATACTCTTGTATAGTTGCATTTTTAGGTAAATGGTGATTTTCTGCATTTCTTCCTCTTTTAACAATTTCTTGTTCTTTTTCTGTTAGATTATCCATTAGCTTTTCTAAGATTTCTGCCTGTGCTTTAGCTTTTACATATTTTATTGATTCTATATGTAGTTTATGTGGCTTTAGCTTTGTTGTATTTATAAAATAATTTCTTATATATAATTCATATACTGCGTCTCCAATATATGCCCATGTAAGTGGCGACATAGTATCTATATCTATATTTTCATTTTTTCTTTCAATTATTTCTATCAATATACTCATTCCTTTTATATTTATTTATGGTGCTATCTCTAATGTAATATTTCCCAATTTTCCGCTTCTGAAATCATCAAGTATTATTCTTGCAACTTTTTCTTGATCAATATTTCCTCCAGATATAAGAGCACCTCTCTTTTTACCTATTTCATCCATAATCATTACAATTTTCTCATTATACTCTAAATCTTCTTGTCCTAAAATTTCTTCAATTTTTTCATTTGTTATACCATATCTTTGTATTACATTTGGTCTATATGATTCAATCAAATATTTTAAAAGATTAAATCCAATTTCTATTATTTCAATTACATCATCTTTTATTGAACCAGTATATGCAAGTTTCAATCCAACATCTTCACTTTCAAATTTTGGCCATAACACGCCTGGCGTATCTAATAATTCAATGTTATCTGCAATTCTTACCCATTGTTTTTGTCTTGTTACCCCTGGTCTATTTCCTACTTGTGCAGAATTTTTCTTTGTTATTCTATTAATAAATGATGATTTTCCTACATTTGGAATACCTAATATCATAACTCTTATTGATTTTCCTATTCTCCCTTTATTAGAGAATTTCTCTTCATTTTGTGCATAGATCTCTCCTATTTTTCTTACAGCTTGTTCAATTCCTTTTCCTGAATTTGAATCAACCAAAACAGCCGGTATTTTATTTTTTTCAAAATAGCTTATCCATTTTTGATTTTGAACTACATCTGATAAATCAGATTTATTTAAAACTATTAGTCTTTGCTTTCCTTTTGTGTATTCTCTTATATCTGGATTTTGGCTAGACATTGGTATTCTAGCATCTATTATTTCAATTACAACATCTATTATTTTTAAATCTTCTATTATTTGTTTTTTAGTTTTTGCCATATGGCCTGGATACCAGTTGATGTTTGTCTTATGAAACATCTCTTGATTATTATTCTTATCCATCATTTTCACTTCCTTTTACTTTAAAATC
>ULML01065899.1_pt1 | contig 12635 bp, 11 predicted proteins | sample 1951651 | NCBI WGS metagenome assembly ULML01 (sample SAMEA4835549, study PRJEB28245) | human gut metagenome | biome: gut microbiome; material: fecal sample | place: Denmark | collected 2008
AATACTAGTTAAAGAGAGAGGACTATAATTATGCTTATAAAAGACTTATTAACTCTTTATTAATATGAAAAACATATTAATAATTATTTTGACGATGAAGAATATAAAAGTATGTTAAAAGTAGAAGCTAGTAAATTATAACTTTCGGGTATTAAATCAATAATAGATACGGTTAACATAACTCCACTAGCAAAGGCTAGTGACTTAAGAATTATACTACTTTCATCATTTAAATCAAAAAGAAGGGGTAAAAAACCTAGAAGAGTAGAAAGACCTGCTAGAGTTGATAAAGTAAAAGCAAAAGCTATATTAGACATGTAATCACCACTATTTTTAATGCTTAAAGACAATTATTTATTCCTTGCTAAATATTAGAAAAAGTTGTAAAATAATACTGTTTTTTTGGGGGCGTAACAATGGAATATGAAAATATGAAAAAAAACTTAGATATTATCTTGGATAATATAGTTATGTTAGCAGAACAATTTGGCTTTAAGGAAGAAATAGATAAGTTTACTTTAATGGAACTTCTTATTAGTGATGGCTATTTGACAAAAGATAGGAAATTTGTAGTTAATGAAGATATACTATATAGAGATTTGTATGATGATATTATATTTGAACTTGGAGTAGTCCCTTTTACTGGTGAAGGTTGCTGTAGACATACTACTTCACTTGCTAAACTAATACTTGATAGGTTTAATATTGAAAATGAAGTGTCTGCTGCTCTTATTACTGATGAAGAAATAAATTCTAAAGAACTAATTGCAGTAAGTGATATGGTCTTACAACCTTTAGACTGCAACCATGCTGTTAATATAGTAAAGATTAATGATAGATATATGGGTTTTGATGTAGATGTTAATAAACCAATATATTTATATAGTATTGAGGAAAACAAATTGACTGGATTTTTTCAAAAGAAAAGTTTAAATAGTAGCTATCTTATATATAATTATTCACCTTTCTTTGAAGGTAAAAGGAATTTTAATAGTATTACACCACTTAGTATTTTAGAACAAGAAGATATTGTAAGAAATCGTAGCAATCTATTACTAGCGGCTAGAGCTAATATAGATTTGTTAGAAGAATTTTATACTAATAATAGACCATATATGGAAGAGATAGATAATAGTTATAAAAAAATACTAGTTAAAGAGAGAGGACTATAATTATGTCTATAATGGAAATTATCAGATTTAAACAATATAAAAAGTATGTTGACAGTTACTTAGAACAAACAGAATATAAAAATATGGTAAAAGACTTGAATTGTATCTTTGATAGTATGATTAATCTATCTGATATATTTAATTTTTCTAAAGATATTGAAAAGTTGTCTCTTGCTTATTTTCTTGTTAATGTCGGATATTTCTCATCTAGTGGTAGATACAATTATAATAATAATATAGAAGAAATAGGAATGGGTAGTAATCATGATAGAATTATTTCTCTTTCTTTAGTACCCATTATGGGAAATGGTGGTTGTTGTAGACAGACGGCTGCTTTATTAAGTCAAGTTTTGCATCACTTAGATATTAAAAATGATATTGCTGTAGTTGATAATAGAAAAAGGGAAGTAGAGCTTTCTAGAATAAGACATTTTCTTAGTGAATTTCACCAAAAAATGTTATATAGCAGTCATGTTATTAATTATGTCTCTATTGATAATGATGAATTCTTTATTGAAGGAGCCTATGATGGCTTTCCTCTTAATTTCTATTATGGAGATGATGGACTGGCTTTTTACTTTTTAGAAGATAATCAATCAAGTGAACATTTACTACTTTATAATTATTCTATGTTATATGAAGAAAAAAAGAATTATGATAAAATTAAAAAGATTCCAGTTGATAGACAATTAGAAATATTAGCTAATTATAAAAAAGCAATTAAGCTTATTGATGATAATATTGATATAGTTATAGAGTCATATAAGGAAAATATGCCATATATGGTTGATATCAAAGATAATTATCAAAAAGTTTATACTAAAGAAGGGAAATTTAGAGAATGGTTGGAGAAATAAAGGTTAATTATAATTTAGAATGTGAAAAGATTCTTAATAGTCTTGATTTAAATAATAAGAAGAAATTATTATTACATGCTTGTTGTGCTCCATGTTCATCTGCTGTCTTAGAAAAAATAAGTAAATATTTTAAAATTACTATTTTATTTTATAATCCTAATATAACTGATTACTCCGAATATCTTAAAAGAAAAGAGGAATTAAAAAGATTAATAAAAGAAGTAGGTTATGACATAGAAGTAATGGATTGTGATTATGATAAAGAAAAATTTATTTCTATGGCTTTAGGATTAGAAGATAAAAAAGAAGGGGATATTCGTTGTTATAAGTGTTATAAATTAAGACTTGAAAAGACAGCTTTAGTGGCAAAAGAAAATAACTTTGATTATTTTACTACTACCTTATCAATTAGTCCTTATAAGAATAGTAAATGGTTAAATGAAATAGGAAAAGAGTTAAGTGCTAAATATAAAGTTGATTACTTGTATGCTGACTTTAAAAAGAAAAATGGCTATAAAAGAAGTATAGAACTATCTAATATATACCATTTATATAGACAAGATTATTGTGGCTGTATTTATTCCAAAGTCGAAAGAGAATCTATTAAAGCCCTTCAAGATCAAAAGGTGGGATAAAAGATTCATCACTAGTATCGCCTTCTTGGATATAGGCATTTTTTACACCTAAGTCTAGGGCATAATTAATAATATCATCATACTCTTCCTCGCTTACCTTACTATTTAGAAAGGGAAAACTAGTATTAGTAGTAACTGGGGTATATTGATTCATGATACTAAGATAGATATTATCTTGGTATTTTTTGTATAGATAATTAATTATCTTTTTAGTATCATTTCCTTTAGTAGGTAGGACTAAACATCTTACGATGATACCCTTTGTCATTAAACCATTACTCGAAAACTTATTTTTTGATACTTGTTTATACATCTCGTCAAGAGCGGTTGAAGCTACTTCAAAATAGTTTTTAACTTTCGATAAATCTTCTCCTAACTTATTATCAAAATATTTAAAATCAGTTAGATAAATATCTACATAGCCATCTAATAATTTAATAGTATCAACGCTTTCATAACCACTAGTATTATAGACAATAGGAATAGTAAGACCATTTCTTCTTGCTAATTTAATAGCTTCAATAATACTTGGTACAAAGTGAGTAGGAGTTACTAGATTGATATTGTTAGCTTTTTTTGACTGTAATTCTAGCATTAATTCACTTAATCTTTTAATAGAAATATTAATACCAAAGTTATTAGTAGATATTTCTTTATTTTGACAGTAACAACACTTTAAATTACAACCACTAAAGAAGATAGTACCACTACCATTACTACCAGAAATAGATGGCTCTTCAAAATAGTGGAGGGCACTTCTTGCTACTTTAATACTACTAGTATTGTTACAAATACCAGTAGTTAAATTTCTATTGATATGACATTTCCTTGGACATAAAGTGCAAGCATTATATAATTCATTCATCTAAATTCACCAAAAGTATCATACTATAAAGAGAAAAAAGTGTAAAGTTTGTTTAAAAAAAATTATTAATAGTATATAATAATGTATAGAAAGAAGTGATTAGTTATGAAATATTATTGCATCGGAATAAAAGGGACAGGAATGGCAACTCTTGCTTCAATGCTTTATGATATGGGAAATACTGTATCAGGCTATGATGATGCTAAAGATTATAAGTTTACTGAAAAAGGATTAAAAGAGCGAGGTATAGAAATATTTTATGATTCTACTCATCCATTAGATAAAGATACAATTGTAACTGCTTCTAAAGCTTTTAGCAATGATCATAGAGAGATTAAAAGGATTAAAGAGTTAGGTCTTACTTTTAAACCTTATAATGAAGTAGTAGGAGAAATAACAGCTAAGTTTGATACCATTTCTGTTTGTGGAACTCATGGTAAGACAACTACTACATCACTACTTAAACATTTATTTGAATCTACTATTGGCTGTAATTATTTTATTGGTGATGGACAAGGTCATATTGATTTGAAAAATAAACTATTAGTTATTGAGTCAGATGAGTTTAATAGACACTTTTTAGCTTATCATCCTAAAACAGCAGTTATTACTTGCGTGGAGTTAGAACATACGGAAATATATAAGGATTTAGCTGATACTATTGAAACATTTGAAAAGTTTGCTAATAAAGCAGAACTAGTAGTAGCTAATGGTGATGATAAGAATATAAGACAAATAAAGTTTAACAATAAAGTTATCTTCTATGGTGAGAATAGTGATAATGATTATATTATTAAAAATATTAAACTTGAAAGTGATGGTTCTCATTTTGATTTGTATGAAAAAGATAAATTACTTTCTGATTTCTTTGTGCCTTTATATGGACATCATATGGTAATGAATACTGCTGCTAGTATTATAGTTGCTTTACAAAATAATTTAACTGTAGAAGAGATAAAAAAATTATTAGAAAACTTTAAGAATGCTGCTAGACGTTTTGCTATTGAAGAGGTAAACGGTACTATTATAGTCGATGATTATGCTCATCATCCAACTGAGGTTAAAGTAACATTACAAGCAATTAGACAAAAATATCCTGATAAGAGATTAACTGTTATCTTTAGACCTAATACTTATTCAAGAACATCGGCATTTAAAAATGAGTTTGCCAGTGCCTTAAGTGAAGCTGATAAAGTTTATTTAACCCCAATTAAGTGTGATAGAGAAAAAAAAGAAGACTATCCACCAATATCATCAGAAGATATAATTAAGTTAATTCCAAATAGTGAGTTAGTTGATGAAGAGTCTATTTCTAAAGTATTAAAAGATAAAGATGGAGTAGTGGCTTTTATGGGGTGTGCTACTGTAGCTCACTTGATTGATAACTTTAAAAAACTATTATAAAATTCGTGTTCTACGGATTTTTTCTTTACCTTTAAAAAATATTAAAAAATGTATTGACGAATATATGTTCTATAGAATATAATTAAAACATATCAGTCAAAAGAAAGGAAATGACCAATGAAGTTTAGTGATAATTTATATTATATAGTACCTAATAATTTAAAAGAAGTGATGCTTAAGAAGTTGTCTTTAGAAGATAAAATTTATGATATTCACTTTGATACTATGGAAAACTTTATAGAAAAGTATATCTGTAAGATTGATAAGAAAGCAGTAGAGTTTCTATTAGAAAAAGGAGATAGTCTAGATATAATTAATTCATATCTTAAAGTATTACCTAGTATTGATGTTAATAAAGAATATGACTCTTTAAAGTTAAACTTTTTAAAAGAGAGAAAGAAGTTATTAATTAGTAATGACTTACTAATAGATATTAATGATTTAACTTATCTAAAAGATAAAGAAGTAATAGTAATGGGTTATCCTTTTATCGATAAATATCTTGAAGAAGTACTAACTAAGATTAATGCTACTATAATGATAGGAATAGATAAGTGTCCTATTAAAGAAATATATGAGTATAAGAGTAAGAAAGAAGAAATAGTAGCTCTTGCTAGAAGAATAAGAAGTTTGAATGAGAAAGGTATTTCTTACTCAAAAATATTTATAGCTGGAAAAGATGATGATAGTAAGTTCTTAATAAATGATATATTTAAAGACTTTGATATTCCTTATAATGATGATGGGGTAAGTTTTTTAGCAACTATTATAGGTAGAAAATATTTAGAAACTAAGGACTTAAGTCTTATTAAAGATAATGATTTATTAAAAAAGATAATAAAAGTCCTAGAAGAAATGTTAGTATTTAAAGATAGTAAATACTATGACTTATTATTAGAAGATAAATTAAGTAAGATAAAGATGCCTAATAAGAAAGAGATAGATGCTGTGACATTCCTAGAAGATGTTTTTGAAGTACCTTATTTACTTAGTGATGATGATTATTTATTTGTTATTTCCTTAGTGCAAAATAAATATCCAAAGATATATAAAGATGATGATTACTTATCAGATAAACAAAAGAATAGTCTTAAATTAATAAATAGTATGGAAAAGAATAAGAATAGTAAACTGACATTTCTATATTCTTTAGGAACTATTAAAAATGTTACTTATAGTTATGCTCTAGCTACATTGCAAGATGAATGGTTACCTTCTTCACTTCTTTCTGAATATAATGTTTTAGTTAAGACGGATGATTTATATAAAGTAGAATATAGTGATAAGTATAATAAAAAATATTTAGGGGAGTTATTAGATAACTATTATATGTATGGAGAAAAAGGAAAAGATTTAGATTTGTTATTTCCTTATTATCATTTCTTTGACTATGAAAGTTATAACCATGATTTTTCTTCTTTTACTATTCCTAAAGAAGAATTAATCTTATCATATTCTAGTATAGATGATTATGCTTTATGTCCATTTAAATATTACTTAAAGTATGTTTTAAAACTTGATCAGTTTGAAGAGAGTTTCAGTCAGAAGCTAGGAACTTTGTATCATGCTGTTTTAGCATCATCTTATAAAGACAACTTTGATTTTGAAAGTAGTTTTAATTATCAAAAAAGTAAGTTAGACTGGGATAGTAAAGATGAATACTTTTTAAATAGATTAGGGGAAGAGTTAAAGTTAATTATTACTTGGAATAAGGAGATGGAAGCTCACTCCTTCCTAACTACACCATTACTTGAAAAAAGACTAGAATTATCTTTAGGTGATGATATTAAGATAAAGGGATTCATTGATAAAATACTGTTAAGAGAAAAAAATGGTAAGACTTATTATGCTATTTTTGATTATAAGACAGGAAAGATTTCTTTTAATCTTGATTATTTAGATTATGGACTACATCTACAATTACCAATCTATGCTTATTTATTAGAGAAGAATAATAAGAATAAAGATATGGAGCTTGCAGGATTGTTTTATCAAATGTTATTAGTAAAAAATAATGATTTGGAAGAGAGAAAGAAAAGCTTGAAAGTGTTTGGAATAGTAGCAGATGATATTACTACTTTAGAATTATTAGATGATCAATATGAAAATAGTAATTGGGTTAAAAACTTAGCAGTTACTAAAGCTGGGACTTTATCAAGATACTTAAAAACTATTACTAAGGAAGAAAAAGAAGAATTATTAAATAAGATAGAGGAGTTAATTTTATCTTTTGCTAAAGGTATTAGAAATTGCGAATATAGTATTAGTCCAAAGATAGAAAATAAAGTTAATATAAGTTGTATGTATTGTCCATTTAAAATGGTTTGTTATCATGAGAAGAAAGACGAAATAATCATTGAGAAAAAAGAAAAGGAGGTAGAAATGGATGCCTAAATTCACAGAAGAACAACAAAGAGCAATTGACTTAGAGGGTGAAAACATCTTAGTAAGTGCTGGAGCAGGTAGTGGTAAAACAGCTGTTTTATCAGAACGTGTTTTAAGAAAAGTAATGGGAGGAGTTCCTGTTAATCAATTACTAATATTAACATTTACTAAGAAAGCAGCTAGTGAGATGAAAGAGCGAATTAGAAAGAAACTTAGAAAAGCCAATTTGACTCATCAATTAGAACTGTTAGATAGTAGTTTTATTACTACCTTTGATGCTTATTCAATGGCTATTGTAAAAAAATATGCAGATAATTTAAATATTTCTAGTAATCTAGAAGTAATGGATGACGTTATTTTATCTTTAAAAGAAGATGAGATGATAGATGAAATATTTAAGGAATACTATGATAAGAAAGATATAAATTTCTATAAGTTTTTAGATGCTTTTACTTTTAAAGATGATAAGGAAATAAAGACTAAAATAAAGAAGATGGTAGCATCTCTTGATTTAGTTCTTGACTTAGACGATTATTTAGATTCTTATCTAGATAACTACTATAAAGAAGAAAATCTTAATGGCTATCTTAAAGAATATTTAAAGCTTATTACGGAAAAAGATAATTATTTAAAGAAATTAATTAATGACTTTTTAGGAATGATAGATGATAAATATTATAATAAAGTAATAGATATTACTAGTAATTATCTAGCTAGTACTGATTATAGTAAAATAAGGGAAGGCTTAAACTTTAAAATACCAAACCTACCAAAAGGTAGTGAAGAAGATGTTAAAAATCTAAAGAAAGAAATAAATAGTAAACAAGCTGAATTACTAGAATTGATGGTTTATCCAAAAGAAGAAGATTATATTACCTCACTAAAAAACACTTACCCATATGTTTCTATGCTTTTAGAAATAATTAAAAAATTAAGAGCTAGAATATGGGAATATAAAACAAAAGAAAATGCTTACACCTTCTTAGATATTGAAAAATTAGCTATTAAATTAGTTAAAGAATTTGAAGAAGTACGAGAAGAGTTAAAGAATAGTTATCAAGAAATACTAATAGATGAGTATCAAGATACTAATGATATTCAAGAAACTTTTATTTCCTATATAGCTAAAAACAATGTCTATATGGTTGGGGATATAAAACAGTCAATTTATCGTTTTAGAAATGCTAATCCGATGTTATTTCAAGAAAAGTATGATAATTATAAAGTTCATAATGGTGGAACAGTAATAGACCTATCTAAAAACTTTAGAAGTAGAAGGGAAGTTATTAATACCATTAATGATTTATTTTGCCATATAATGGACCAAGAAATAGGAGGGGCTAATTATCTTGACGGTCATGCCATGATTTTTGGTAATTTAACTTATGAAAATAAAGCTTATGTAGAAGATAATTGTGATATGGAAATACTTTCTTACAGTACAGAAGATAAAGAATATGAAACAAGAGAAAAAGAAGCTTTTCTAATAGCTAGTGATATTAAAAAACAAATTGCTTCTAAAAGATTAGTATTTGATAAAGATAAGGAGATACTAAGAGAGGTAGATTATCAAGATATCGCAATATTACTAGATAGATCAACAGACTTTACTCTATATAAACAGATTTTTGAATATCTAGGAATACCAATTACTCTTTGGCAAAGTGAAAATGCTAAAGCTGCTTATGACTTAGAAATAGTTAAGAATTTATTCTTGTTAGGTAAAAAGATTTATTTACATGAGTTTGATACTACCTTTAAATTAGTTTATACTTCACTTGCTAGAAGCTTCTTATATAGTATGAAAGACGCTTTAATTTATCATGATTTAATGGATAATAACTATCAAGAAAGTAAGTTATATCAAGACTTTAAAGAATTAGTTAGTGACTATGAGATATTATCACCAATAACATACTTTAATAAGATATTAGAAATAACTGATTATACTAATAAATTAACAAAGATAGGAACTGTGGCTACTTATAGAGCTAGAATTGAATATTTTTATAAGATGATTAGTAATCTAGAAAAGAAGAATAAAACTTTATTAGAAGTAACTGATTATTTAGAAAGTTTATGTGATACCGATTTAGAGGTTAAGCTATCATTATCAAAGAGTGATAGTAATAGTGTTAAAGTAATGACTATTCATACCTCTAAAGGACTTGAATATCCCTTATGCTACTTTGCTGGTTTTTCTAAGAAATTTAATGATTCAGATAATAAAGAGACAGTTTTCTTTGATAGAAATTATGGTATTGTTATACCTGATATAGAAAAGACTTGTGATCTAATTACTAAAAAACTAGTAGTAGCTAAAAATAGACAGGAAGATATTAGTGAAAAAATAAGACTATTTTATGTAGCGCTAACAAGAGCAAGAGAAAAAATAATAATTGTTATGCCAGAACAAGAAGAAGTAAAAGAAGTAGAAGATATTGTAGCTAAAGAAGAAAGATTAAACTATCATTCCTTTATGGATATGATGAAGAGTGTATTATTAAAGTTTAGCAATAATATTACAAATATTAAAGAAATAGAAAATATAAGTAAGGACTATTTAAATCGTAAAGAAATAGTTAAAGAAGCTAAAGGTGAAATGAAACCACTTTCATTTATAGGTTCAAATTATAGTTTAGAAGAAGAAGAGACACTTCATTTTTCTAAAGAAACAGTAGAAAAGAAAACTATTAAAGAAATAGAGCTTATGGAATATGGAAGTCATATTCATGAACTATTAGAAAGATGCAGTATAGAAAATAAAGTTTTACCTACTAATATTACTTTAAAAGAAGAAAAACTACTTAATGACTTTTTAAATCAAGAGTTCTTTAAAATACATAATAATATGAAAATCTATAAAGAATATGAGTTTTTTGACTATGAAAATAATACTAGATTACATGGTAAGATAGACTTATTATTAGTAGGTAATGATAATGCTATAATTGTTGATTACAAGCTACAAAATACGCAGGATAGGGCTTATTTAAAACAATTAAATGGCTATAAAAAAGTTATTGAGAAAAAGTTAAGTATTCCTGTTACTTGTTATTTATACTCAATTATTGATGAAAAATTTATTAAAATTATATGATTCAAATTAAAAAAACACATATACTTAGTGTATAGTAATAGTCAAATTTACCCATCTTGTTCGATAAAGTTTGACAAATTGAGTACTTTGTAGTATAATATTAGCAACTTCAGAGGATAGGGGTTAACGAAGGGGGTTACGGCTATGGAGAAGTCATTTATATTTGAATATTTAGATGAAAATAACTTTAAGAAAAGAGAACGTTCTGTTAGAAAGTATAATATGTTAGCATATAAAAAGTTAACATTTGAATACTATCCAACTATTCGTTCTGGAAAGTTTTTAGGTAAGAAAATTAGTGAAGATAAAACTGCTAAGACAGAAAGTTATGAACTTAAATTACCAACAGATGAATCTTTTGCTAAAGTACATGGAGAAATAATTGTTCATTATACTGTATATCTTGATAAAAAAGTAGTATTATTAACAAATATTACTCCCGAAGGTATTTTAGATGAAGGACATCGTGCTGAACTTTCTACTTATAAAGGTGTTATGATATCTAAGACAGATCCTGAAAGAGATATGTTTAAAATTAATCTTCTAAATATGTTAAATAAATAATTGTTCTCACTGTAAAGTGGGAATTTTTATTTTTATTTAATTGTGACATTAAATTTCCTGTGCTATACTTTTGCTAGAGAGGATAGAAGTGATATGGAAAAAAAAGAATATCTAAGCGAGGAAAGATACCAAAAGAATAAGAAACGTATAGTAGCAGGAACTGTAATAATACTAATAATAGGATTGCTGTTAGGTGGCAGTTTAATAGCTATAGGACTTTTTAAACAAAGCAAGGTTAATGCCAATTATTCAGAAGCTAATAAAGAATCTTTATCAAAAAAATTAGAGATAGAAAAACAAAGTCTTATTAGTAGTAAGGAAAAAATAGAAGAAGAGATTAAACCAGTAGAAGATGAAATTAAAAGTTTAGAAAGAGAAAAATTTACAGGCTTTGATGATGCTTATTATCAAAGACAAGATAAAATAGAAGAACTAGAAAAGAGCATAAGTGAATCAAAGAAAAATATAAGTGCTATTGAAACAGCTTTAGGTGATAGTATGTCAGCTTGTGCTTTTGATACAACTGCTAATAATTCTTATACTAAAGAATACTGTTCAATTAAAAATAGTTTAGAAGATGCAAGCAGTTCTTTTAATAAAAAATTTGATTCCCATAACAGTATTCCATACTATATGTTTGGTGGCTTTATTATTGCTGCAAGTCTTATGATTTCAGTATCAATTTACACTTTTGCTAAAAGAAGAGAAATACTAGCTTTCTCTGCTCAACAAGTAATGCCAGTAGCAAAAGAGGGAATAGAGAAGATGACACCAACAGTTTCTAAAAGTGTAGAAGAAATTACAAGAAGTGTTAAAAAAGGCTTAAAAGACGATAAATAATCTAAAAATCGCAAAAAATTTTAGAAAATTGTTAAAATCTCTTGCCAAAATATCAAGTTTATTATATATTAATAGTGTTGTATGTCTCAGTAGCTCAGCTGGATAGAGCATCGCCCTTCTAAGGCGAGTGTCATGGGTTCGAATCCCCTCTGGGACACCATTATTGATAATTGACTAGAATGATATTTCTAGTTTTTTTGTATAATAGGAAATTTATACTTAAAACGTTGTTACAATAAACGTTCGACGCAAAAAAATACATAACCACAAAAAACGAGATAGTAATCTCGTATCAATAATATATCTTAAGTTAAATTAATCTTCTTTATAAACGTGATGGTATTCTCTTTTGAAATGATAGTCTAAAGGTACTCATTTATCATACTTACACTTTTCACAGATAATAATGGAGAAGTAGAAATAAGTAAACCATTCCATTTATCCTCTTGTTCAAACTCTAAAACGACTTCAATAGAAACCTCAAATTTATATTTACAATTAGAACATTTGACTGAATTATGCTGTAAAAAAGATTCTAATTCTATAGTCATATCTTCACATAGAAAAGAAGATTTATTTTGTGAAAAATGTGGTTGCAAGTTTTATAAAAATGGAAAGACAAAAACCGGTATTCAAAAATACATATGTCCTGGATGCAAAAATACTGTTTCTGAAACAACTAATACAATAATTTATTGTAGTAAACTTTCTTTTGAAGTATGGAGTAATGTCACTTACCACATTTATTGATAATATTGAATTGTCTGGTGAAATGCAATCGAATGAAAAGTATTTTTCTATAAATTTAAAGGG
>ULML01001210.1_pt1 | contig 12600 bp, 8 predicted proteins | sample 1951651 | NCBI WGS metagenome assembly ULML01 (sample SAMEA4835549, study PRJEB28245) | human gut metagenome | biome: gut microbiome; material: fecal sample | place: Denmark | collected 2008
GTTGCTCTACGGCATCGGCGCCGTGCTGGCCATCGTGCTCACGCTGCTCAAGGTGCCTGCCCTGGCCTTTGCCCTGGGTATGTTCATCCCGCTCGAACTGAACATTCCGCTGCTGGTGGGCGGTGCCATCAACTGGTATGTGACGACCCGCAGCAAGGACGCCAAGGTCAACACCGAACGCGGCGAGAAGGGTACCCTGCTGGCTTCCGGCTTCATCGCCGGCGGTGCACTGATGGGTGTGGTCAGTGCCGGCATGCGTTTCGGCGGCATCAACCTGGTCAACGACGCCTGGATTGCCAACACGTGGTCACAAATTGTGGCACTGGTGGCCTATGCCATCCTGATATTCTACTTCATCAAGGCATCCATGAAAATCAAATAACATTCCCCGCATACCATGAAAACGTTCATCTTATCCGTTTTATTGTCTGTAACAACCATGTTATCTGCACAAACTACCCTTGAACTGCCGCTCTGGCCGGCCGGAGCTCCCAACAGCAACGGCCTGACCGGACCAGAAGAATTGTTGGAAGGAGGACGGGTGGCCAATGTAGTCGCCCCCTCCATCACCGTCTACCGGCCTGCCTGCCCCAACGGCATGGCCATCATCATGTGTCCCGGAGGCGGCTATGCCCGCCTGGCCATGAACCACGAAGGCCACGACATGGCCGCCTGGCTCAACACGCAAGGCATCACCTACGTCGTACTGAAGTACCGCATGCCCAACGGCCACCACGAAGTGTCGCTGAGCGATGCCGAACAGGCCATCCGCCTCGTACGCCAGCATGCCGCAGAATGGGGCGTCCGTCCGGACCGTATCGGCATTATGGGAGCCTCGGCCGGAGGACACCTGGCCGCTTCGCTTGCCACGCTCTACAGCAGTGACGAAACGCGTCCCGACTTCCAGATTCTGTTCTACCCCGTCATCTCCATGGAGTTAGATTTTATTCACGGCAGCTCAGGCCTAAGCCTGCTGGGCGACCGTCCCTCGCAGGAACTGAAAGACCGCTACACACTGGAGAAGCAGGTAAATGCCCAGACTCCCCCCGCCTTCATCATGCTCTCGGCCGACGACGGCTCCGTGCCACCCGCCAACAGCATCCATTACTTCGAAGCGCTGCTGCAACACCACGTACCGGCCACCCTACACATTTATCCTTCAGGAGGCCACGGCTGGGGCTTCAAGGACTCGTTCGCCTACAAGCGCCAATGGACCGGCGAACTGGAGAAATGGCTGCGTGAGGGACTTAAATTTGACTGAATATGAAACGAACCGTCTGCATGCTGCTGCTCACGGCAGCCGCCCTGTCACTGACAGCCGGTGCCCAGGAGCCCGGCCGCCAGGTTGTTCTGGACACCGCCCTCACCTATCTGGGCAAGCCTTATGTGGCCCATACCCTGGAGGTGAACGACGAAGAGCAACTGGTCGTCAACCTTGATGAGGTGGACTGCACCACGTTTGTGGAATACGTGCTGGCCCAGTCACTGGCCGCCACCCGAGGCGGGGACATGAAAGACTATCTGACCCGCATCCGCTACCGCGACGGACGCATCGACGGCTATACCTCGCGCCTGCACTACATCGCCGAATGGGTGGAAAGCGGAGTGAAGAACGGATTCATCGAGGACGTAACGGCGGCCTGCAGCCCGGACACCCTGACGCTGCAGCTCTCGTTCATGTCCACGCATCCCGATGCCTACCGCCACCTGAAATCCTCGCCCGAAAACGTAAGAAAGATGCAGGACATAGAGGCCCGGCTCTCCGGCCGCTCCTTCTACTACCTGCCCAAAGACAAAATCACCGACGAAGGCCCCGACTGGATCAAGGACGGCGACATCTTCTGCATCACGACCCGTATCGCCGGGCTGGATGTGGTTCATCTCGGCTTTGCCTGCCACCGCGACGGCCAGCTGAAACTGCTGCATGCCTCGTCCAGTTACAAGCAGGTGACCTTGTCCAAAGGTTCCTTTGCCCAGATGTTCCGCCAGAACGACAGCTGGACGGGCGTACGGGTATTGCGCCTGAAACAAAGTCCCCGCCCGTAACCGTCCTGCCACCGGCCTGCCGCCTTCCCGCAGCCGCACCGTTTCGATGCCCGTAGCAGACCGCCGGTACTTCCATTGAAGTACTCTAGCACTCGTACGCAAGTACTGAAGTAATCCGCTGAAAGTACTGTCGCTTTCCCCTCACCATTCTTCAGACAAGCCACCCGCTTGTGTCCAAAGATCGCGGATTTCCCCATTTTTTCTGATGCCGTCGGCTGATAAATGCTGATTTATAATTAAATTTGCGCCACAAATCCACCAAGAAAATGCAACGGACTCTATATACCTATATTATATATATAACAATTCTTCTGTGCGCCTTGGCCTGTCCCCGACTGCGGGCGGCCGAAACGACGACACCTCCCGAAGACGACGGCATCCGCCTCAGCCTGCTGACCTGCGGGCCGGGAACGGAAATCTATTCCCTCTTCGGGCACACGGCTCTCCGCTACGAAGACCGCCGGCGGGGCATTGATGCCGTGTTCAACTACGGCCTCTTCAGCTTCGACACACCGAACTTCGTCCTGCGCTTCACGCTGGGCGAAACGTATTACCAGCTGGGGGCGACGGACTATAAATACTTTCTGGCAGAATACCAGATGACCAACCGCGACGTATGGCAGCAGACGCTGAACCTCAGCTCCGAGGAAAAACGCCGGCTGATAGCCCTGCTGGAAGAGAACTACCGTCCGGAGAACCGCGTCTATCTCTACAACTTCTTCCACGACAACTGCTCCACCCGTCCGCGCGACCTGGTGGAACGTACTGTGAAAGGTCGCCTGCACTATGCCGACGACATGACAACGACCGACACCGGCCGCAGCTTCCGCGACATCGTCCACCAATATTGCAAGGGGCATCCGTGGTCGCAGTTCGGCATAGACCTCTGCCTGGGCAGCGAGGCCGACCGCCCCATCAGCCGCCGTCAGATGATGTTTGCTCCCTTCTACCTGAAAGATTTCTTTGCCACCGCCACGCTCACCGATTCGACCGGCACCCGCGCCATCCCGCTGGTGAGCCATACGGAGCAGGTGGTCACCGCCTCGCCCGAAGACAAAGAAACGGGACTTCCGCTTCCCAGCCCGATGACTTGTGCCCTGATACTCCTGGCCGCCGTTGCTGCCGCCACATGGTATGGCGTCCGCCAAGGGAAAAGTCTGTGGGGCATCGACCTCGTCCTCTTCCTCGCAGCCGGCCTGGGCGGATGCATCCTCGCCTTCCTGGTCCTGCTGTCGAAACACCCTGCCGTGAGTCCCAACTACCTGCTCTTCGTGCTCCATCCGCTGCACCTTTTCTGCCTGCCATGGATGCTGAAAAAGGTCATCCGAAAGGAAAAAAGCCGCTATATGATGGCAAATCTTGTCGTTTTAACACTTTTTATAGTGCTTTGGGCGCTCATTCCACAAAAAATCAATTTAGCTGTATTACCTTTGGCACTGTGTTTGCTGGTACGTTCGGCAGGCAACCTGATATTGTCACATAAACAAGCTACGAAACAGAAGAAATGAAGAAAGGACTGATTACCTCCATACTGGTGCTGACCTTCGGCGGCATGCAGGCACAACCGTTGCCCGCTACGCCCAAGCTGGTCGTCACCCTGAACATCGACCAGCTGCGCACCGACTACCTGGAGGCGTTCTCGTCGCTTTATGGAGAAAAGGGCTTCAAGCGCCTCATGCGCGAAGGCAAGGTGTTCTGCCAGGCCGAGATGCCTTTCAGCAAGCCCGACCGCGCGTCGGCCACCGCCACCCTCTTCACAGGTTGTTCGCCCGCCACCCACGGCATCATCGCAGGCAAGTGGATGGACATGTCCACCCTGACGCCCCGCAGCTGTGTGGACGACCCCAACTACATGGGCAACTATACCAACCAAAGCAGCTCGCCCGCCCAACTGCTCACGTCGACCGTGGCTGACGAGCTGAAGATAGCCACCCGCAACAATGCCAAGGTCTACGCCATCGCTCCCTATCGCGACGCGGCCATCCTGAGTGCCGGCCATGCGGCCGACGGCGCCTTCTGGCTCAACAACAAGAACGGCAAATGGTGCAGCACCACCTATTATCAGGAGTTTCCCGAGTGGCTCAACCAGTATAACGATTCCTGTTCCGTCGATTTCCGCATCAAGGACATCGTATGGACACCCCTCCGTCCGGTAGCCGACTACAAATACCTGTCCGACTGGCGTACAGAACCCTTCAAATACATCTTTGAAACCGAGCGCGAGAACAAGTTCTACCGCCTCTCAGCCAGTCCCTTCGTCAACGACGAAGTCAATCTGCTGGCCGCCAGACTGCTGGAGAAGAGCGGCATCGGGCGCGACGGCATCCCTGACCTGCTGGCGCTGACCTACTATGCCGGCAACTACAACCACCGCAGCACCCGCGAATGTGCCATGGAGATGCAGGACACCTACATCCGACTGGACCACAGCATCGCCACCCTGCTCGAGCTCATCGACAAGCAGGTGGGGCTGCAGAACACCATCGTCTGCATCACCTCGACGGGCTATGCCGACCCCGAACCGGCCGATACTGGCATCTACCGCATCCCCGGAGGCGAATTCCACCTGAACCGCTGCGCCACGCTGCTCAACATGTACCTCATGGCCACATACGGTGCAGGGCAGTACGTGGAAGCCTACTACGACCAACAAATATACCTCAACCATAAACTGCTGGAAGACAAGCAGCTCGACCTGACGGAAATACTGGAAAAATCGGCAGCCTTCCTGGTTCAGTTCAGCGGCGTGGACAAAGTCTACACGTCCCACCAGCTGCTGCTCGGCTCCTGGTCTCCCCAGATTGACCCCGTCCGCAACAGCTATCACCGCAAACGTTCGGGCGACCTGGTCGTAGAAGTGCTGCCGGGGTGGACCATCGTCCGGGACAACGGCGCGGACAGCCGCGTGGTTCGTTCCGCCGAAACACCTGCTCCGTTGATTCTGATGGGCGGCGGCATCAAGGCCGAAATCGTCCGCACCCCCGTCAGTACCGACCGCATCGCCCCTACCCTGACCAAGGTGATGCGCATCCGCGCCCCCAACGGTTGCAAAGCCTCTCCGCTCAACCTCTGATTTTTCATGACAAGGCCCTCGCCTGTCCCTGTCTTTCCCGTCTTCCGCTCCTGTCTGTTGCAAGAAAGAACGGAATGTAGGAAAAAACTCGGCAGAACGCTGTGTCCTCTGTGTTGAAATGCTTACCTTTGCAGAGGTAAAATTATCTATCAATCAAACAGCTAATAATAATAAAAACAATTATAAAATGGGATTCAATGAATTTTTAAGCTCGATTTTCGGCAACAAATCCACCCGCGACATGAAGGAAATCCAACCGTGGGTCGACAAGGTGAAAGCCGCTTATCCGGAAATCGACAGTCTGGACAACGACGCCTTGCGTGCCAAGACAGAAGAACTGAAGGCATACATCCGCAACTCCGCAGCCCAGCAGCGTGCCAAAGTAGACGAACTGAAGGCCACCGTGGAAAACACGGAACTGGAGAAGCGCGAAGAAATCTTTGCCCAGATTGACAAAATCGAAAAGGAGATACTGGATATCTACGAAAAAGCGCTCGACGAAGTGCTGCCCGCCGCCTTTGCCATCGTCAAGTCGACAGCCCGCCGCTTCACGGAAAATGAAGAAATCGTGGTTACAGCCAACGACTTCGACCGCCAGCTGGCTGCCACCAAGGACTTTGTCCGCATCGAAGGCGACAAGGCCATCTACAAGAACCACTGGATGGCGGGAGGTAACGAAATCACCTGGAACATGGTGCACTACGACGTACAGCTCTTCGGCGGCGTCGTGCTGCACAAAGGCAAGATTGCCGAAATGGCAACCGGTGAAGGAAAAACCCTCGTGGCTACCCTCCCCGTATTCCTCAATGCCCTGACCGGTAACGGCGTACATGTAGTGACAGTGAACGACTACCTGTCCAAACGTGACTCCGAGTGGATGGGGCCGCTCTACATGTTCCATGGCTTGAGCGTGGACTGCATCGACAAGCACCAGCCCAACTCCGATGCCCGCCGCCGTGCCTACCTGGCCGACATCACGTTCGGTACCAACAACGAGTTCGGTTTCGACTACCTGCGCGACAACATGGCCATCAGTCCGAAAGACCTTGTACAGCGCCAGCACAACTACGCCATCGTCGACGAGGTCGACTCCGTCCTGATTGACGATGCCCGTACACCGTTGATCATCTCCGGTCCGGTGCCCAAAGGCGACGACCAACTGTTCGAACAACTCCGCCCGCTGGTAGAAAGACTGGTAGAAGCCCAGAAGAGACTGGCCACCCAATACCTGGCCGACGCCAAGCGCCTCATCGCCTCCAACGACAAGAAGGACCAGGAAGAAGGCTTCCTGGCCCTCTACCGCAGCCACAAAGCACTGCCCAAGAACAAACCGCTCATCAAGTTCCTGAGCGAACAGGGCGTCAAGGCCGGTATGCTGAAGACCGAGGAAATCTACATGGAGCAGAACAACAAGCGCATGCACGAAGTGACCGATCCGCTCTACTTCGTCATCGACGAGAAGCTGAACAGCGTCGACCTCACCGACAAGGGTGTTGACCTCATCAGCGGAAACTCGGCCGACCCTACCCTCTTCGTATTGCCCGACATCACCGCCCAGCTTTCCGAACTGGAAAATGAAAAGGACCTGAGCGAAGAAGAGCGTCTGGCCAAGAAGGATGCCCTGCTCACCAACTATGCCATCAAGTCGGAACGCGTACATACCATCAACCAGTTGCTGAAGGCCTATACCATGTTCGAGAAGGACGACGAATACGTCGTGATAGACGGACAGGTGAAGATTGTAGACGAGCAGACAGGCCGTATCATGGAAGGCCGCCGCTACTCCGACGGTCTGCACCAAGCCATCGAAGCCAAGGAAGGCGTGAAGGTGGAAGCCGCCACACAGACATTCGCTACCATCACCTTGCAGAACTACTTCCGTATGTACCACAAGCTGGCCGGTATGACCGGTACAGCCGAAACGGAAGCCGGCGAATTCTGGGACATCTACAAACTGGATGTTGTGGTGATCCCGACCAACCGCCCCATTGCCCGCAAGGACATGAACGACCGCGTCTACAAGACGAAACGCGAGAAATACAAAGCCGTTATCGAAGAAATCGAAGCCATGGTCCATGCCGGACGCCCCGTACTGGTAGGTACGACGTCGGTAGAAATCTCGGAAATGCTGAGCAAGATGCTGACCATGCGCAAGATTCCCCACAACGTGCTGAACGCCAAGCTGCACCAGAAGGAAGCCGAGATTGTGGCACAAGCCGGTCAGAGCAGTACGGTGACCATCGCCACCAACATGGCCGGCCGTGGTACCGATATCAAGCTGAGTCCGGAGGTAAAGGCTGCCGGCGGTCTGGCCATCATCGGTACGGAGCGTCACGAGTCCCGCCGTGTAGACCGCCAGCTGCGTGGTCGTGCCGGCCGTCAGGGCGACCCGGGTTCATCCATATTCTTCGTATCACTGGAAGACGACCTGATGCGTCTGTTCTCGTCCGACCGCATTGCCAGCGTGATGGACAAGCTGGGCTTCAAGGAAGGTGAAATGATTGAACACAGCATGATTTCCAAGTCTATCGAACGGGCCCAGAAGAAAGTGGAAGAAAACAACTTCGGCATCCGTAAACGCTTGCTGGAATACGACGACGTGATGAACAAGCAGCGTACCGTTGTCTACACCAAACGCCGCCACGCCTTGATGGGCGAACGCATCGGCATGGACATCGTGAACATGATTTGGGACCGCTGTGTCAATGCCGTACAAGCTCCCGACTACGAGAACTGCAAGATGGACATGCTCCAGACACTGGCCATGGAAGCCCCGTTCACCGAAGACGAATTCAAGGAAGAGAAGAAAGAAAAGCTGGCCGACAAGGCTTTCGATGCCGCGATGGAGCTCTTCAAGCGCAAGACCGACCGCATGGCACAGATTGCCTATCCGGTCATCAAGCAGGTATACGAGAACCAGGGACACATGTACGAGAACATCCTGATTCCCATCACCGACGGCAAGCGCATGTACAACATTTCCTGCAACCTGAAAGCCGCTTATGAAAGCGAATGCAAGGAAGTGGTGAAATCGTTTGAGAAAAGCATCCTGCTGCATGTCATCGACGAGGCCTGGAAAGAGAACCTCCGCGAGCTGGACGACCTGAAGCACTCCGTACAGAATGCCAGCTACGAACAGAAAGACCCGTTGCTGATCTACAAGCTCGAATCTGTCAACCTGTTCGATGCGATGGTCGACAAGATCAACAACCAGACCATCTCCATTCTGATGCGCGGCCAGATACCTGTACAGGAAGCTCCGGCCGAAAGCCAGCAGCAGGCGCCCCAGCGCAACGTAGAAGTGCGCCAGGCCGCTCCCGAGCAACGTCAGGACATGAGCAAATACCGTGAACAGAAAGTGGACTTGAACGACCCGAACCAGCAGGCTGCCGCCGCAAGAGATACCCGCGAACAGCCCAAACGGGAACCCATCCGCGCAGAAAAGACAGTAGGACGCAACGATCCCTGCCCCTGCGGAAGCGGCAAGAAATACAAGAACTGCCACGGAAGAAATCTGTAAAGGGAAATAACGTTACACCCACTTAACAAAAGCCTCGAACGGTTAAAAACCGTCCGGGGCTTTTATATTTTCAACGAAAAGAGTACTTTTGTTCAGGATTAAACATTTTGAGAACTATGAAGAAAAGACTCCTTTATTGTCTGGCCATGACAGGCATCCTCTGCCTGACCGCCTGCCAAAGCATCGAGCAACTTTCAATCGACTATATGCTGCCGGCCGAGGTCAGCTTTCCCGCCGATCTGAAACGAGTGGGCATTGTAAACAATATGCCTGCAACGCCGGACAACAAACTCATCACAAGCGACACACGAAAGGGGAAAGCCGAAACGGAGATTGCCCGACGGACAGACTATTACAACGGAGATGCCCGACTCACTACCGAGTCATTGGCAAAAGCCGTGGCAGACGCCAACTACTTCGACCTGGTTGTCATCTGCGATTCCGCGCTCCGAAGCCAGGACATTACCCCACGCGAAAGCACACTGTCGCAAACCGAGGTACGCCAACTGACCGACGAACTGGGAGTCGACTTCCTCCTGTCACTGGAAAACATCCAACTGAGCAGCCTGAGGAGAGTAAGTTACCTGCCCGACTGGCAGGTGTACTATGGAACCGTCGACGCCAAAGTTTACCCGACTGTCAAAGTATATCTCCCGACTCGCTCCACCCCAATGGTTACCATCACTCCCACAGACAGCATCTTCTGGGAAGCCACCGGCAGCAGTGAGACACAAATATTCGCCAAACTGATTCCAGAGAAAGACATGATAGAGCAGGCATCGGAATTTGCCGGCAGCGTTCCGGTCAAGTATCTGATTCCCTATTGGACTACCGCCACCCGCTACCTCTTCACAGGAGGTACCGTCAACATGCGCGACGCAGCCGTTTTCGTCAAGGAAAAGAACTGGCCGGCGGCCATTGAATTATGGAAAGTTGAATATGAGCATAAGAAAGGCAAGTCCCAAATGTATGCCGCCTACAACATTGCCTTGGGATACGAAATGCAAGACAGCATCAGCCAAGCCTACGACTGGGCACTGAAAGCGCAGAAAATAGCTGAACAAGTGGACGGCATCGGTGAAAAGAGCAGCCAAGGCCTCTATGCCAGCGACATTCCCAACTATCTCATGACCAGCGCTTATGTAAACGAACTGAAGACCCGTCGGGAAGGACTGACACGGCTGAAGGTCCAAATGAATAGAAATAATGACGATTTTTAAAGAAAATATGCCAACGTTGCCATTTTTTTCCTACCTTTGAAAGGTGTAACAGAACATTTGCCATATGAAACTGAGTCAATCGTCCCTGTCCCAACTTGGGAATACCATCAAGAAAGCAGTGAGCAGATACAATTGTGCCTGCGAACAGACTATTGTGACCGATATCCACCTGCAAGCCAACCCCACTTCCGGCGAACTGGTTATCTTCAACGATGAAGACGAAGAGCTGGCCCGGACCACCATTGAAGAATGGATCAACTACGAGGGGGAAGACTTCAACAGCGATACCGAACGTACGTTGTCGACTCTGCTGAATGAAATGAAAAGCGCCGGCGACTTTGACAAGATGACCAACCTGAAGCCTTTCTCTTTTGTACTGGTAGACGAAGACAAAGAAACGTTGGCCGAACTGCTCCTGATGGACGACGACACCCTGATGGTCAGCGACGAACTGCTGAAGGGACTGGACGAGGAACTGGACGAGTTCCTCAAGAAACTATTGGAATAAACTTTTCTGCATACTCAAAAAGAAAGCTCCCCTCCCCATCCGCCGCATGGCGAAACAAGGAGGGGAGCCGTTTTTTACTGACGGCCCAGCCAGTCGTGCAAAGCCGCCACATCGGTTTCCGGATGGAGGCGCCCTTCAGGCAAAGCCTCCAGCGTAAACTTGGAAAGCAACTTCTCCAGACGGGCCAGCTTCCCTTTCTCGCCTTTACGTGTAAATTCTTCCCGCAGGATGCGTACTTTCTCACACTCCTGCACGCCTTCCATCATCCGCTCAAAACGTATGCTGCTCCGAGGACCCGGATAGACGCTGTAGGTGTCGCCTGCCGCCCACGTGCGAAAACGCGAATCGCGCAGGGGATCGGCCGTCCAGCTGTTGAAGGACCAACGCAGGTAACCGTCATATCCCTCGGCTACCGCATGGAGCATGGTCCACACGGCCTCGGCCGGACGGGAAAAAGTGAATGTATTCGGGAACGCTTCCACACAACACGTATAATAGGTGCTAACCTGTCCTCGAGCCTCACGGGCCTTCTTCACGTCGGCCGGGAATTTCTGTCCCAAAGGAATGCAATAATAAAACAAATCCGATTCTATCTCGGGATGATAGTTACCCGCTAAGGTAATTTTAAACTCCGGATCGGCCGCACGAACCACCTTGATAGCCTCGCGCATGGCCTCCATGGGACGCTCGTCCATCGAAATGGCCGTACGCTCGAACCAGCCCTTCTCGCGCAAATGACGGGCAAAGTCCTTCAGGAAAGTTCCCCAATACTCTGCATAGGCCGCATCGCCCGGCTTGGCATCCACAAACAGGACACGGTTGGTGGCTTCATCGTAATAATCGAAGTGCAAGGCCCAGGGAATCATGGTATAACAGCTGATCAGTCCCTGAAGGCCGATGTCCTCGGTCATGAACTCCACCCACTTGTCGAACACAGCATAACCGAACTCCCACGAGCCGTCCAGCTTCCTGATGCGGGTCACCATGCTGTCGAAGTGATCCTCCGTCTGTCCGTTCCAAGGCTTGTGCATGATGCTGGCTGTAATGGCCTTCTGGCCCGCATCGGCCAACATCTTCATGATGGGGCGCATGGCGTCGAAATGCTCCTTGCTCCACAACGGCACCTGGTAATAGCGCGCCACCGCATACGGGTTCTGCCACAGGTCCAGATTGAACTTCCAGTCCTGCGGAGCCGGAAGCGTACGGTTCACCACCTTCACTTCGAAAGGCAGGGACATCGGTTCCATACCCTCGGCACTGACCGTCAGACGTGATTGATACGTACCGGCCTGGACGTCGGCCGGAACCCAAACGCTCAACCATATCGGCTGGGAACAACGTTCCCTGATATCGAGTTCCTGCGCGATGTCGAGCACATCGGCCACCAACGAGGAATCCCACTGGGTCTTGTCGGGCCGATTGCCGCAACCGCCTTTCCCGTCCTTGTTCAGCTCGTCGGTCATGACGTAGCGCACAAAATTCGTCTTCACGGCCGAAGCGGGGATAACCGAACGGCCGTTCTTCAGCTCACTGACTTCCACACGCACGTTCTTCAGGGCCTGTCGGGTCCAAAGCACAGCCTGCGCATGCACCCGCTCGCCTTTCCAGGCTGTCATCCGGGTGCTTCCCTTGCGGGTTCCTTCAGGAATGCTCAACTTAGGATAACGCACATCGACACTGCCCCAAGCCAAAGCCGTCGGACGCTGCATCTTGTTCCAAACGGCCTCACCGTCGTGGGGCTTCGTATCCGTCAATTCTTCATAAGCGCCCAACGGATACTGCTCCGCCGGCTGTTGGGCACTGCACCACAGACTGGCAGAGAGTGCCCACACCCATAATAATCCTTTCTTTGTCATGGTATCTTTTATTTCAGAATATCTTCCAACTTCACTGCCTGGAACAGGATATGGGCCGTGCTGCTCTCGTAGAGAATGCCGACCGTTTCGCGGTCGATCATCGTCAGACACGAATAACCCCAGCTGCCGCCTTCGTCCAGCATCAGCCGGTTCTCGGGCAGCCATGTCAGGCCGTTGTCCAGGCTGGCCTTGATGGTCATGCGATGGCGGTTCTTAGGGCTGTCGGGGTTGGAGAACAGCAAGAGCGGCCTGCCTGTCACATTGTCTTCGGCTGCCACATGCAGCAGGCTGGCCATACAAACGGGCTCGACCAGCGCCTTGCGTGAAGAGGGATGCTCTTCCCACGTAGCCCCAAAGTCACGGGTCACCGCTACGGC
>ULML01014840.1_pt1 | contig 12590 bp, 9 predicted proteins | sample 1951651 | NCBI WGS metagenome assembly ULML01 (sample SAMEA4835549, study PRJEB28245) | human gut metagenome | biome: gut microbiome; material: fecal sample | place: Denmark | collected 2008
CACAATTCTAATCGGTAAGGACACAAGACTTTCGGGCGATATGCTCGAGGGCGCACTTATTGCAGGACTTTGCTCGGTAGGTGCAAATGTTCACATTCTCGGGGTAGTTCCTACTCCTGCGGTTGCTTATCTTGTAGGCAAATACAATGCCGATGCAGGTATTATGATTTCCGCATCACACAACCCGTTTGAATTTAACGGTATCAAAATTTTCAGTTCTGACGGATGTAAGCTCCCCGATGCCCTCGAAAACAGAATTGAAGAAATCGTACTTGACCATGTTGTTCCGTATGCATCCGCAACAGATGAAAATATCGGCAGAGTAACATATGATACAGAGGCGGCTGATTTGTATATTGACCACCTTATTTCAGCAGTTGACTGCGACTTTGATGGTATGGAAATCGCACTTGACTGCTCAAACGGTTCTTCTTCAAGAACAGCCGAAAAGCTTTTCACAAAGCTTGGTGCAAAGGTTCATATGCTTTTTGACGAGCCTGACGGTGTGAACATCAACCGTGACTGCGGTTCAACTCATATGAGCAAATTACAGAAGTATGTTCGTGAACACAAGCTTTCATGCGGTCTTGCATTTGACGGTGACGCCGACAGATGTCTTGCGGTTGACGAAAGCGGAAATCTTGTTGACGGCGATTATCTTATTGCAATCTGTGCAAATGATATGAAACAGAGAGGCGTACTCAAAAAGAATGCCGTTGTCGGAACAATTATGACAAACATGGGCTTTAACAAGTTCTGCGAAGAAAACGATATGCACTTTGTTTCAACAAAGGTTGGCGACAGATATGTTCTTGAGGCTATGATGCAGGAGGGCTACAATATCGGCGGCGAGCAGAGCGGTCACATCATTTTGCTTGACTATGCAACAACAGGCGACGGTCAGCTTTCAGGTGCAATGATTCTCAGCATTATGAAGAGAACAGGCGAAAAGCTCAGTCAGCTTGCAAAGATTATGGAGCGTTTGCCGCAGGTTCTCATTAATGTAAAGGTCAGCAGAGAGGGCAAGCTCTCATTCTATACAGACAGGGAAATCAAGGCTGAAATCGAAAGAGTTAGCGAAATCCTCGGTGACAGAGGCAGAATCCTTGTTCGTGTGTCGGGAACAGAACCTCTCGTAAGAGTAATGCTCGAGGGTGAAAACCTCGAAGAAATTCAGAACCTTGCGGAAGAAGCCGCACAGGTAGTAAGGGAAAGACTTGCATAATGCGATTATCTGATAAATGGAAAGATTATGAACTTATAGATACCTCTGACGGGGAAAGACTTGAAAGATGGGGAGATATAATCCTTATCCGTCCCGATCCGCAGATTATCTGGTCAAGCGAAAAGAAAAATCCTCTTTGGTATTCGGCACATGCCCGTTACCACCGTTCAAATCGTGGCGGAGGAAGTTGGGAGCAGTACAAAAAAGTTCCTGACCGCTGGACTGTAAATTACGGCGACCTCGTTTTCAACATCAAGCCTATGGGATTCAAGCACACGGGTGTGTTTCCCGAACAGGCAGTTAACTGGGATTTTGCCGCAGAAAAAATAAAAAACGAAAACAGACCGCTTAAAATTCTCAACCTTTTCGGTTACACAGGATGTGCAACTCTTGCGTGTATGAACGCAGGCGCAACAGTTTGCCATGTTGACGCATCAAAGGGCATGGTTCAGTGGGCAAAGGAAAATGCCGCATCAAGCGGTATTGCCGACAGACCTGTCCGTTGGCTCGTTGACGATTGCGTAAAATTTGTACAGCGTGAAATCCGCCGTGGCAACAGGTATGACGGAATTATTATGGATCCTCCGTCATACGGCAGAGGTCCGGGCGGTGAGGTCTGGAAACTTGAAGAACAGCTTTATTCACTTGTAACCATGTGCAAACAGGTTCTCTCAGACAATCCGCTGTTTTTCATTCTCAATTCCTACACAACGGGACTTTCTCCCGCTGTAATGGAGTATTTGCTCGGAGTTCTTTTGCAGAAGGACTTCGGCGGAAAAGTATCAAGCGATGAAATAGGACTGAAGGTGAGCGACACTGGACTTGTATTGCCGTGCGGCTCAACCGCAATATGGGAGAAATAATAAATGAGCTTTAGTTCACTTGACAACATCAGCTTTTCATATTCCGACATTGAAAGCGGCCAGCCGTACAAAAATGCAGTTGACGGTGTTTCTCTCAATATCGAAAAGGGTGAATTTGTTGCCCTTCTCGGTCACAACGGATGCGGAAAGTCAACTGTTGCAAAACATCTCAACGCAATGCTATTGCCGGATAAGGGCAAAGTGTATGTTGACGGAGATGACACATCAGATGAAAACAAGACATATGACATAAGAGAAAAAGTGGGACTTGTACTTCAAAATCCCGACAACCAGCTTGTTGCAAGCGTTGTTGAGGAAGATGTTGCATTCGGCCCCGAAAACCTCGGAATACCGCCAAAGGAGATCCGACAGAGGGTTGACGATGCCCTCAAAGCCGTTGATATGTACGATTACCGTGAACACGCTCCGTTCAAGCTTTCTGGCGGTCAGAAACAGCGTATTGCAATTGCCGGAATTCTTGCAATGCAGCCGCAATGCATAGTTCTTGACGAACCCACGGCAATGCTTGACCCTAACGGCCGTGACGAGGTAATGACAACGCTTTTAAAACTCAACCGTGAAAAGAATATGACGGTTGTCCTTATCACACACTATATGGAAGAGGCAGTCCTTGCCGACAGAGTTGTCGTTATGGACGCAGGAAAAATCCTCACTCAGGGTACACCCGAAGAAGTTTTTTCACAGGCGGAGCTGCTCAAAAAGCACCGTCTTGATGTTCCGCAGGCAACAGAGCTTGCATACAGACTCAGGGGGTGCGGAGTGAAATTTGACAAACTTCCTCTCAATGCAGAGCAATGTGTAAAAATGCTTGAGGAGGTGCTGTCATGAGCAAGGTGCTTGAACTGAAAAATTTAAGCTATGTTTACGGAACAGGCACTCCGTTTGAGAAAACCGCTGTCAATAATTTGAGCCTTTCAATTGAAAAAGGCGAGTTTATCGGCATTATGGGACATACTGGTTCGGGCAAGTCAACACTTGTTCAAATGCTCAACGGACTTATGAAACCAACTTCGGGACAGGTTCTTCTTGACGGCGAGGATATCTGGGCAAATCCCAAGGATATCAGAAAAATCCGTTTCAAAGTCGGAATGGTATTTCAGTATCCCGAATATCAGCTTTTTGAAGAAACCGTTGCCAAGGACATCGCATTCGGCCCTACGAATATGGGCAAGAGCGGTGCAGAGCTTGAAAAAGCGGTAAATGACGCCGCAAGATTTACCGGACTTAAAGATGAACTTCTTGAAAAATCTCCGTTCGACCTTTCGGGCGGTGAAAAGAGAAGGGCGGCAATTGCAGGCGTTATAGCAATGAATCCCGAGGTTCTCGTTCTTGACGAACCAACCGCAGGTCTTGATCCTATGGGCAGAGATGTGCTGTTGAGCCAGATTGTGCAGTATCACAAGGAACGCAAAAACACCGTAATCCTTGTATCCCACAGCATGGAAGACATTGCAAGGGTTGCCGATAAGATAATCGTTATGAACAAGTCAAATCTCGTTATGTTTGATAAGACAAAAGAGGTTTTCTCAAAGGGACGAGAGCTTGAAAAAATAGGACTTCGAGTACCGCAGATAACAAAGATTATGCTTGAACTGCGTGAAAAAGGTTTTAATGTTCCCGAAGGAATACTTACTGTTGATGAGGCAATGGACTGTATTTCCTCACTGCTTGACAAGGAGGGTAAAATATGGTAAGAGATGTTGCGTTCGGTCAGTATTTTCCTGCGAACAGCGTAATCCACAAATGTGATCCCCGTGCAAAGCTGATTATGCTTGTCGGATTTCTCGTAATTATTTTCTGTACTTTTAATTATGCTTCGCTTGCGCTTGTTGTGCTTTTTACCGCACTTTTTGTTGCGGCAAGCAAGGTGCCTGCAAAGTTCTATTTCAAAAGCATGAAAGTAATTATATTTATTATAATAGTAACCTCAATTCTCAATGTGTTCTACGGTTCGGGTGATCCGCTTGTACAATGGGGAATTTTCAAAATTACCTTAAACGGCATTAACAGAGCAATTTTTGTTTCGGTAAGAATCATCTGTCTTATCCTTGCAAGCTCCTGTCTTACATTCACAACCTCTCCGACAGAGCTTACGGACGCAATCGAAAGACTGATGAAGCCGCTTGCAAAACTGCACTTTCCCGTTCACGAGATTGCAATGATGATGTCGCTTGCTTTAAGATTTGTTCCCACACTTCTTGAAGAAACCGACAAAATTACTCAGGCTCAAAAGGCACGAGGTGCCGATATGGAGTCGGGTAATATTATTCAGAGGGTAAAGGCGTTTATCCCTATTCTTATTCCGCTTTTTGTTTCGGCATTCAGAAGAGCCTATGAGCTTGCAACAGCTATGGAGTGCCGTTGCTACCGTGGCGGAACAGGAAGAACACGAATGAAAACTATTCATATGGCAAAGCGTGACTATGTATCTTTTGTAATGGTCGCACTTCTAATCGGCGGAGTGATTTTATGCAACATATTCCTGCCTGCGGCAGTTTAAGAAATCTTCTTCTCACAATTTCATATGACGGAAAAAAGTTCCACGGCTGGCAGATTCAGCAGAACGCAATGACGGTTCAGGAGGCTTTTCAAACTGCTCTTTCAAAGATTATCGGTGATGACTTTGATGTAAAGGGATGCAGTCGCACAGACAGCGGAGTTCACGCAAATATGTACTGCATCAGCCTTAAAACAGAGCATCCCATAAAGCCCGAAAGACTCAAGGCGGCGCTTAACCGCTGGCTGCCGCTAAGCATTGCGGTTCTTGACTGCAAAGAGGTTGCACCCGATTTTCACGCCCGCTATTCCTGCACAAGCAAGGAATATATCTACAAAATCTGGAACAGCGAGGTGCGAAATCCGTTTCTTGACGGATACGCACTTCATTACAGATACAAAATTGACGAAAATCTGCTCGACAAAGCCGCTCAGGCATATGTCGGCAGACACGATTTCACTTCCTTTTGCACGCTTGATAACCGTGAAAAAGGGGATATGACCAGAAATATAAAAGCCTTTTCGGTAACCCGTGAGGGCGACCTTGTTACAATGAAGGTTGAGGCTGACGGCTTTTTGTACAATATGGTTCGTATTATGGTGGGAACACTTCTCAGGATTCAGCAGGGTAAAATTGCTCCCGATGAAATCCCCTCCATTATAGAAAAGAAAAACAGAAAATATTCGGGTCCCACCGCACAGGCTTGCGGATTGTACCTGAATCGTGTGAATTATGAAAATGACAACAGTTCACAAAAAAGGAGTGAACACTGATGTTTAAAAAATTTAAAGGACATTATTCAAAACGAAAGACACATAAAACCGACAGAGATGTAATGAGCTATGAGGATATGCCTCTTGACGATTATGAACAGGAAAAAACCGAAATGTCGCCGCAGGCTGTCAAGAAAATCGTACTCGGTGCGTGTATTGCCATTGCGGCAGGCCTTATAGTTTTTGCCTTTGCAAACCGTGACAAGCTCACATGGGAGAACATCTCAAACTGGTGGACTTATGATGTACTCGGAAATGCCGGTCACGGCTATCCCGTTGACATTATCGGTTCCGAGGTTTCATCGGGCAACTTTGCAGTGTCACAGGGACATGCCGTGTATGCGTCGGACACCTCGTTCGTAACCCTTACAAATTCGGGTACAGAGGTTGCACGACTTCAGCTTACACATTCAAATCCCGTAATGAAAAACAATGAAAACAGATTTCTCACATACGGAATCGGCAGTTCAAGCTATGAGATAAGCAGTTTTGACGAAACGCTTTACTCAGGCAATGCCGAAAATAAAATATACACAGGTGATGTTGCCTCAAACGGTACATACTGTCTTGTTACCGAGGACAACGGTTATCTTACAACGCTGTATGCCTACAGCAAAAATAATAACAGAATTTACAAATATTCTTTTTCGGAGTATTATATAACATCGGTAGCAATTAACAAGGACGGCTCCGGTTGCGTTGCCACAGGTGTGTCAAGTGATAAGGGCTCAGCGGTAACGGGCGTTTATGTGCTTGATTTTTCACAGGAAAAGCCTGTTTCAACCTACAAAATTTCGGGTGACAGCGTGCTTGATTGCAAGTATCTGACCTCAGATACGGCGGTTCTTGTGGGCTCACAGGCAAGCTATATTGTTAAAAAAGGTGAAAAGAATTACAAAACAGTAAGCTATGAGGACAAAACTCTTTCAAATTACTGCTTTAACACAGATACATCAACCTATACAATGGCTCTTTCAAGGAGCGGTGACGGAAGAAGTGTTGCTCTCATAAGCTATAACAGCAACGGTGAGGCACAGTACACAATAAATACCGAACACAAAGCCGATTCGCTTTCTGTCTACAAGGGTACGGTTGCAATCCTTGACGGAAATGTTGTTTACGGTTATAATCAAAATGGCGATTTGCTTTATTCGACAAATTCGGGAACCGGTTCAAAAAAGATTGTGCTTGCCTCGGACTACACCGCTTACATTCTCAGCGTAAATCAAATTAGGTTTATTGACCTTGACAGTGTATCGAGCGACGATACCGCTCAAACTTCAAAACAGGAGTAATAAATTTGGTTGCAGATATAATTATTATTGCCGTGTTTGCGCTTTTGTTTTTTATTGATTTCAAGCGTGGCATAGCAATTACAATTCTCAATGTTGCAGGTGTGGCTCTCACGGGCTTTCTTGCATATCACATTTCAAATTTTCTTGCATCGTGGGTTTATACGGCATTTGTTCAGCAGACCTTAACAACAAATCTGCAACAAATGATTGACACTCAGGGCATCAACTCAGCCATTGCAAACAGTTTTTCGGCTTTGCCAAACTGGGTTATGGGAATGCTCGGATTCTTCCTTTCAATTTTCGGATTGGATTCAAGTGTCTATACAAACGATTTTCAGGTTCCTAACTCTGCCGCAGCGGCGGTGTCAACTTCGGTGGAAAATCTTATTCAGCCGGTTATCACAGGAATGTTCCGCTTGGTTATCGGTGTAGTTATATCAATAATTATCTTTATAATTATAAAAATTCTTGTTAAAAAACTTGCGAGAGTGTTTAAAATACCCGTGGTGAAACAGATTAATAAGCTTCTCGGCGGTGTGTTGGGACTTGCGGAGGCGGCAATCCTTGTGTTTTTTGCCGTTAATATCTTTTCGGGAGTGCTTGAGTTTTCAAATCCCGAAATGCTTAATAACCCGATGATTTCGGGTGCTGTTTTTAAATTTTTCAGCGTTGCAGTCTGAATGAAGAAACAGGAGGGAACAGTAATGGAAAAAGAAAAAGATGTGTGGAGCTTTAAAACATCCGATTTGGTTACTATACCTAATATTATAACTTATGTAAGATTTGTGCTTATAATCCCGTTCGTATATTTTTTCCTTGCGGAACAGTATATATATGCGGCAATATGTATAGGTTTGTCGGGGCTTTCCGATTGCTTTGACGGAATGGCTGCCAGAAAACTCAATCAAGTAACTCCTCTCGGAAAAATCCTTGATCCCATTGCAGACAAGGTAACGCTTTTTGCGGTCGTTATCTGTATGGTGATTTATGTGCCTATGGTTCTTCCGATTCTTGTAACACTTCTGGTCAAAGACCTTATTATGCTCCTCGGCGGTGCAGATTTAATCAAAAAAAGACTCACTCCGCCTTCTGCAAACTGGTACGGAAAGGTCGGAACAATCATTTTCTACTTTTCCGTATGTCTTATCGTATTTCTCAAGGCCTTTTTTGCCTACGAAAATATGGTGCTTGATCTGATATTGCTTTCGGTTACAGCCGCATCCATGCTATACGCTTTGTATCGTTACGGCAAAATCTATTTTGCAATGATTAAGGAGTACAACGAATCACTTAAAAAGACAGCTGACATTAAAAATAAATAAATTCCGACAAATAAATATTGAATTATTTGTTAAACAGTTGTATAATTCTTATATTACCATGACAGCAAATGTGCAATTTGGTGTCCTAAAAAGGAGTATGCTATGCTTTGTACAAGATGCGGAAAACGGCCTGCGGTTGTTTTCGTTTCAAATAATAATTCCAAAGATGCCCCAACGGCAGGTTATTGCCTTACCTGTGCAAAAGAGCTTGGAATCAAGCCGGTTGAGGATCTTATCAGCAAAATGGGTATCTCGGATGAGGACCTTGAAAATGTTCAGGATCAGATGAACACCCTCATGAACAGTATGGGTGACGGCGATATGTCACAGCTTATGGAACAGCTTGGTGCGGATAACCTTGCCGAGCAGATGGGCGATTTTTCTAAAGACGGTGACGGCAGTGAGGATGATGACTTCTCTCACGGTGCACCTGCATTCCCTGCATTTTTCAACAGTATGTTCGGTGGACAGAACAACAATGCGACAAATCAGGATAATAATAAAAAGGGCAAAAAAGAGAAAAAAGAAAAGAACAGAAAGCACATCAATCTTTACTGTGAAGACCTCACACGCAAGGCGAGAGAGGGCAAAATCGATCGCATTGTCGGCAGAGACAGCGAGATTGAGCGTGTAATTCAGATTCTTTCAAGAAGAACAAAGAACAATCCTTGCCTTATCGGTGAACCCGGTGTAGGTAAAACCGCTATTGCAGAGGGGCTTGCTCTCCGCATTGCCGCAGGAAATGTTCCTCAAAGACTTAAAAACAAGGAAATTCAGCTTCTTGACCTCACCTCACTTGTTGCAGGCACTCAGTTCAGAGGTCAGTTTGAAAGCAGAATCAAAGGACTTGTTTCAGAAATCAAGGAGAACGGCAACATAATTCTCTTTATTGATGAGGTTCACAGCCTTGTCGGCACAGGTGACAACGAGGGTACAATGAATGCCGCAAATATCCTCAAACCGGCTCTTTCAAGGGGCGAGGTTCAGGTCATCGGTGCTACAACATTCAACGAATACAGAAAATATATCGAAAAGGATTCTGCTCTTGAAAGAAGATTTCAGCCCGTAAAGGTCGGCGAGCCTACAATTGCTCAGTCAATTGATATTATCGCAGGTGTAAAAGGCTATTATGAGGCACATCACCGTGTAATTGTTGACGATGATATCGTTCGCAAGACGGTTGTCCTTTCCGAAAGATACATAACAGACCGTTTTCTTCCCGACAAAGCAATCGACCTTCTTGATGAAAGCTGTGCCTGTGCCGCTCTCCGCAACAAAAGCATGGAGCGTCACGATAAGCTTGAGGATGAAAGACAGAAGCTTCTTATCAAAAAGGACGCTCTTACAAATGCCGATGAGGTAAACTACGAACAGCTTGCCGAGGTCAACACAAGCCTTGCAAGAATTGACAGTGACCTTAAAGAAATTGACCCCGAAACTCTCGTTTCAAAGGTTACAGAGGAGGATATCGCCAAGGTCATCGAACTCTGGACAGGCATCCCCGCATCAAGAATCAAGGAAAATGAGCTTTCAAAGCTTGCCGACCTTGAGAACGAGCTTAAAAAGAAAATTATCGGTCAGGATGAGGCTGTAAAGGCTCTTGCATCTGCAATCAGAAGAAGCAGAGTTCAGATTTCACCTCGCCGCAGACCTGCATCATTCATCTTTGTAGGTCCTACAGGTGTCGGTAAAACAGAGCTTGTAAAGGTTCTCAGCAAGGAACTTTTCGATACCCCCGAAACTCTTATCAGACTTGATATGAGTGAATTTATGGAGAAACATTCGGTTTCTAAAATTATCGGTTCACCGCCCGGATATGTCGGTTACGATGAGGCAGGACAGGTAACGGAGAAAGTTCGCCGCAGACCTTATTCGGTTCTCCTCTTTGATGAAATCGAAAAGGCTCATCCCGATGTTCTCAATATTTTGCTCCAAATTCTTGACGAGGGCAGAGTTACAGACGCTCACGGCAGAACAGTAAACTTTGAAAATACTGTTATCATTATGACATCAAATGCCGGTTCTGCATCAAAGGACAGCGCATTAGGCTTTGGCAAGACTGAAGAAGATGCCTCAAAAGAAAAGGTTATGAAGGCACTTTCCGAGTTCCTCCGTCCCGAATTTATCGCAAGAGTTGACGAGGTTATCGTATTCAACAGCCTTAAAAAGGACGATTTTGTTAAGATTGCAGACCTTATGCTCTCTGAGTATGTTCCGACTCTTGAGGAAAAGCACATCAAGTTCACATTTGACGAAAAGGTTTGTCAGCTCCTTGCAGAAAAGTCATGCAACGGTGCAAGCGGTGCTCGTGACCTCAGAAACACAATTCGCAGAGAGGTTGAGGAGAAAATTGCAAACGCAATGATTGAGGCAGGCGCAGGCGGGGGTACTGCCATGCACCTTACAGCCGAAAACGGTGAGCCTGTTCTTCAGTCAATCTGATTTTTACGGTAAAAGTTAACACATAAAATTTCCGCATATCGGGCAGTCATCACGATTGCCCGATTTTTTTGTTACAATATAATTCTATTAAAGAACAATCATACACGGCGAGCCACCGTACCCTGTTCGTGTAGATAGTTTGTAATATCAAAAAACATATTGCATCATTACTTTTGGGAGTCCAAAAATCGCCCATACGGTTGGATTACACAGACAATTGCAATGTTACGCTCGGGCATAATTTGTTTTTCATTATACAAACTGTCTACACGAGAGAAAAAACACAAGAGAAAAAAACGGCTGTGTAGCATAAGGTACACAGCCGTTTTTTGAAAATAAAATGAAAGAAAGATTAACCTTTTACAGCACCTGAAACAACACCCTCGATGATGTATTTCTGACATGCAAAGTAGAAAATAATAATCGGAACGATGCTCAGAACGATAAGCGCCATAATAGCACTTGTGTCCGTATGACCGTAACTGCCGTTAAGATACTGAATGTGAATCGGAATAGTTTTGTAATCCATATCAAGAATAAGATAGGGGAGAAGGTAGTCGTTCCAAATCCACATTGTTTCAAGGATTGCAACCGAAATAAAAGTAGGTTTCATAATCGGAAGAACAATACCGAAGAATGTTCTCAAAGGACCTGCTCCGTCAACATCTGCGGCTTCCTCAATTTCAACAGGAATTGATTTAACAAATCCCGAGAACATAAATACCGCAAGTCCTGCTCCGAATCCGAGGTATATAATCAAAATACCCCACGGAGTTGTAAGTTTGAGACTGTCGGCTGTCTTTGAGAGGGTAAACATTACCATCTGGAAAGGAATAACCATTGAGAAAATGCAGAAATAGTAGATGATTTTGCATATACGAGAATTTGAACGCTGCAAGTACCACGCACACATTGATGTGCAGAAAAGAATAAGCACAACACCGCCGATTGTAATGAAGAAGCTCCATACAATTGACTTCCAGAACGGATAGTTGCCGTGGAACATACCTGTCATATAGCTTTGAAAGCCCTGAAAACTGTTTGCATTCGGAAATTCAAAGATTGCACGGCTGATTGCCGCATTGCTCTTGAAGGAGTTCATCAGTACAATGAAAACGGGAGCAACATAGAATACTGACACAATAGAGAAGAGAATTGTTAAAATTTTCATTCCTACGGTTTGTTTTTTCTTTACAGGCCTATCCTTAGCCTTTGCTGCAACTTTTGCCATTACTGCTGAACCTCCTTTCTTCTTGTGAAGTAAAGCTGAATAAGGGCAATGATAACAACAATTACGAAGAAGATAACGCCCTCAGCCTGACCTACGCCACGAGAATTCTGGTTTGCATAGAATGTATTGTAAATATTGAGAGCCATCATTTCCGTCTGATAAACCATTGTACCGCTTCCCTGTGATACAATACCCGGAGCACCGCCTGTGAGGGCAAGGTTCTGGTCGAACAGCTTAAATGAGTTTGTAAGTGTAAGGAATGTGCAGATTGTGATGGAAGGCATCATCATCGGCAATGTTACATTTGTAAGCAACTGTTTTTTGCCTGCGCCGTCAATTTTAGCCGCCTCATAAAGATCATGAGGTACGCTCTGGAAACCGGCAATGTAAATAATCATCATATAACCTGCCTGTTGCCAGCACATAAGAATTACAAGTCCCCAGAAGCCGAAGTTTGCGTTAAGCGCAAGGTTTGTTCCGTAATACTGAAGAATACCGTTAAAAATGTACTGCCAGATGTAGCCGAGAATAATACCGCCTACAAGGTTAGGGACAAAGAAAACAGTTCTGAATACATTTGAACCCCTGATTCCGAGCGTGAGTGCATACGCCACAAAAAACGCAATGAGGTTAATGAGTATAACCGATACTATAACAAACAGTACCGTAAACCAGAATGAATGTAAAAAGCCCTCATTCTGAAAGGCCTTGACATAGTTTCCGAACCCGATGAATACTGCATCGCTTGTTGTTCTGAATTTACAGAATGAAAGGTAAATGCCGTTAAAGAACGGATATACAAAACCTATAAGGAAAGCAGCAAGAGTAGGAAGAACAAATATAAGAAAATAAATTTTTCTTTTAGGTTTTCTAAACATAATATTTTGCCTTTCCGTTCATAAAAAAGGGGGGCGGAATGCC
>ULML01039680.1_pt1 | contig 12472 bp, 11 predicted proteins | sample 1951651 | NCBI WGS metagenome assembly ULML01 (sample SAMEA4835549, study PRJEB28245) | human gut metagenome | biome: gut microbiome; material: fecal sample | place: Denmark | collected 2008
TAAAAGGATTAAAACTTTAATGTTTTGATCCTTCTTATTTAATTAATGATTTTGGACATTCTGGTTCATCCATAATTACAAAAAAACATGCCTGTGAACCTAATGTAGCAAGTACTGCTCCAGCTGCAGCTAATACTTTTGCAATTTTAACCATCATAACTTACAACCTCCTTCTCACTATATTTTGATAAATATCTATGCGATATCTACCACATAATTTTTATAATTTGCATATGGTAGTTTAAAAATATGATATACAGTTGGTGAAATCATAAAATTTTGTACTACTAATGCAAAAATCAATGAATTGGAAATAAATTGATTTTCTATTATGATTGCTCCAATTACCATTGCAATTGCCATAATCGTAGATATCAATTTATACATATGTCTCCTTTTTTTACTAACAATTGGTCTTTTATAAGTATCTGCAGGTGCGTTTTTAAACATAAATATAATACCAATGATTCCAATTATTATTTTGACATGCATGGGCAATATCAAATGCATACATAAAAATGGCACACCAATAAAAATACAAGTAGATGATAACAAACAAATCCAACTTTTTGTTGCATGTAATCCAAATGACGGAGTTCTAATGATGTTATATATCAATAAAAAGATAATAACTTCTTTCAAAATACCTAATATAATAGAAAGTAATAAAATAATGACTAATTTTGAGATGGTTAAATATAAACCTTCTAAACCATATTGGATAATTTCAAAATCATTTTCTGTTTTATCAGGATTATATTTTCTTACAAAATTCATACAATGATCCATTATAACCTTCTTCATACTACGTTCACCAGTAATATCTTATCAAAACAATTTTTTTAATTTTTTTATTTTGTTCAATTAGTTAAAATCTAGTTTATTTTGATAAGCGTTAACCATTAGATATTCATTTTTGCTCATTCGAGCATATTTTTATACCTTTTAAACAAGAAACAACTATTTTTTTTGATTTTCACTATACTGAAGGTGAAGCGAGGTATTTATGAAAATAGGAAAATTAAAATGGTTCAATGATAAAAATGGCTTTGGTTTTATCATTAATGAAGAGGGGAATGATGTATTTGTACATTACAGTCAAATACTGTGTGATGGATTTAAAACATTAAAAGATGGGGATATTTTAGAATACGAGGAAATTAATACACCTAAAGGGTTACAAGCACAACATGTCGTTGTAATTGATCACATCGATCAAGATGAAGAAAAAGAAGCTATACCGCAACAATAGCTTCTTTTTTATACCCCACCAATTATTCCTTTACTACGAAGATATAATTTTCTCATCCAATCAACAGGAATTACTGTCATGGCAAATAATAACATAATTATAAATTCATATAATGTGAGACCAAACGTTCTAAAAAGGGAGCCACCAAAATAAATTAAATTTACTTGTACAAATAAAATAAAGAGAATGACAATAATAAAAACTCGATTTTGATAGAGATGGGCAAGTAAATTTAAACGATGTGTTCTAGCATTAAAACTATTAAAAATCCCCATAAAAATAAATAATCCAAAGAACGCAGTCATTAAATACTTATCGTTTAATCCACTACGAAATAAATGATGAATCCATGGTAATTTTAAGAATATAACACATAAGATCGCGGAATATGCACCTGTAAAAATGATTTCATCTTTCATATATCGATTAATAATTGGCTCATTCTTTTTCTTTGGTTTTTCATTCATGTATTCTAATAGTGGAGGCTCATAGGCAAAAGCAATTCCTGCCAATGTATCCATTACCATATTAATCCATAACATTTGAATCACTGTAACAGGTGTATCTACTCCTATAAATGGACCAATAATGGATAAACTAACAGCACATATATTGACTGTTAATTGAAAAATAATAAATTTGCGAATACTTTTAAAAATAGTTCGTCCAAATAAAATAGCCTGAGATATAGATTTAAAATTATCATCTAAAATTACTATATCACTTGCCTCTTTGGATACTTCTGTACCACTTCCCATTGCAAAACCAACATCAGCTTTTTTCAATGCCGGAGCATCATTGACTCCATCTCCAGTCATTCCCACTACAAGATTTAACTCTTGACTTAACCTTACTAATCTACTTTTATCTTGTGGTAATGACCTGGCAACAATGCGTAAATTTGGTAAGATTTGTTTTACTTCATCATCACTCTTTTGATTTAATTCACTACTTGTAATAACTAAGTCCTGATAACTCTGAATTAATCCTACTTCCTTTGCTATATTTGTTGCGGTTTCCTTATTATCACCAGTGATCATGACTGTTTGAATATGAGCTTTCTGAACTAATTCAATTCCTTCTTTTGCTTCTTCACGAACTTCATCCTTAATGAGTAAGATACCAACAAATGTTAAGTTAGAATGTGATGTAATTTTTTCCTTATGATCTGATGTTGCAAGTGCTAATACACGAATACCATGGCAAGCCACTTGATTGACTTTTTGTAAATATTGTGTGGTCGATGTAATTCTTTTCTTTTTGCCATTTTCGTCATAATATTGATGGCATTGAGGAATTATTTTTTCTGGTGCTCCTTTTACTAGATGGATAATATTTGTACCATCTGAAATTGAAGTTAATGAATATTTATTTTTACTATCAAAAGGAATATTATGAATAATTTTTTTATCCTGTGGAAAACTTCCAACTACAAATTTTAATAATGCTCGATCTGTTATGTTTCCACCAATAATTTCTTTTTTCTGTTCATCATAACTACTTGCATTATTATAATATAAAGAATCCTTTACCAATGTTTGATAAACAGGATAATGATTTAATTCTCCTAATGACTGATATTCATGAAATTTACCATCTATTAAACAAATTACTTCTAACTGTCCTTTTGTTAAAGTTCCCGTTTTATCAGTAAATAAAATATTAAGATTTCCTGCTGTTTCAATACCTACTAATTTTCTGACTAAAACATTGCTTTTTAACATTCGTTTCATGTTTGATGATAATACTAATGTAATCATCATTGGAAGACCTTCTGGAACAGCTACGACAATTATTGTTACACTTAATGTCAACGCATAAAGAACATGACCACTGATAACGGGAAAATTTGTGATTGTTTCCATAATTTTATTTATTTGAAATTGATTATCAATCACAATGACAGAAAATAGATAAGAGATACTAACTAACACTGCACCTACATATCCAATTCTACTAATAACAGTAGCTAGTCCTCTTAATCTTATTTTTAATGGACTTTCTGGCTGTTTTTCTTGTACTTCTCTTGCTAGTGCTCCATAAAATGTCTGATCTCCAACTTTTGTTACTTGCATCATTCCGCTTTTAGAATATACTACAGTTCCACGATATACTTTATTTTGTTCTGTTATTTCTTGTCCAGCAAATTCTATGGCTTTTTTCTTTGCTTCTTTTGCTTCTCCATTGAGTGAAGATTCATCGACTGTAATTTCTCCTGAAATCATATTACCATCAGCTGGTATTTTATCACCTGCTTCTAATAATACAATATCTCCTACCACAATTTCATCAATGGGTATTTCTATTTTTCTGCCATTTCTCTTTACACGACATTTTAATTTAGCAGAATCTTCCTGTAATTTTTCAAATGCTTTTTCACTTCCATATTCAGAAATGGTTGATATAAAAGATGCTAAAAAAATTGCAATAACAATTCCTACAGTTTCATACCAATCAAAGTTTTTCATTAAAAATACAGTTTTGATTCCCAATGCAATTAATAATATTTTAATAATTGGATCTCCTAAAGATTGTAATAATAAGCTGAAAAAGCTATCTTTTTTTTGTGTTGTAATTTGATTACTTCCATGTTTTTCTCTGGATTTTTGTACTTGTTTTTCATTCAATCCTGTAAATTCTATTTTTTCTATCATGGCATGTCCTCCTAAAAAATACTATGATTATTTTTTTAAATTATGGTATTTTCAAGAGTACAAAATGATACAAAAATTGTAAAATTTTTTTCCTGTGGAAAACTTTTTAAAACATGACAAAAAAATCGGTTGCATTTACTATTTTAGAATGTTACACTAATTATGTTTATAAGAAAAAATCATGCATTTTGTGTTTCATAAGAAACAAGATATGTTAAAATAGTATTATAAGAAAGAGGAATGTTTATGAGTATTAAAAAATTTAAGATTTCATATATGCCAATTATCAGTGCAATTATATTATTATTAATCGGATTACTATTATTAATTTTTCCACAAACTTTTTTACATAGTCTTGAATTAATTTTAGGAATTTTATTTCTAGTTCTAGGAATAGAACAAATTGTTTATTCTGTTTTTTCTAAAGATAGAATTTTAATTCCTAGTTTTAATTTAACACAAGGAATTGTACATTTTGCTTTAGCAATCTTGTTACTATTCCGTCCTAATTTATCACAAACAGTATTTGGTATTATTGTTGGTGTTTGGGTTATATCTAGTGCAACATTAAAATTAAATGTTGTAATTCAAAAATCTAATTTGAAATTACCATGGGGCTGGGATCTAATTGACTGTTTAATTAAATTTATTTTAGGTATTATTTTAATTTTAAAACCATTTAAAGGGTTTGCTCTTTGGACAATGTTTGCTGGTGGATATATCATTGTCATTGCCATTGATTTTTTAATTACTGCATTCTATTTAGATAAATTATTTCAACCAGTGAAAGAAGAAAAAAAGAAAAGAAAAAACAAAAAGAAACAATAATTTATATTGTTTCTTTTTATTTATCATTATAACCATATTCAAATCCAACTTGACCATTTTCTTTTACAATCATGTTTAAAGTATTCCATTTCTTTGTTTGTTCTTTGCTTGTTAATTGAATTAATTTCATGACCTCAGCTTTAATGTTGTTTAATGCGGTCGCCTCTAAACTTTGATGACTCATTAACTTACCATCTTTTTTCCAAATAGCCATTTTTAAATCTACGCTATTAGATTCTTTTGTTGCTTTTAATTGAATTGTTGTCCATTCTTCTTTGGTAGCATTTACCATCGCTGTAACAATTCTTTTTAATTGTTTTTTCTCTTCTAATTCTTGATTTTTAACGTTTGTTTGTCCTGTTTCTTTACGAATGGTTTGAGCATTTTCATTTCTAATTTGTCTATTAAATGACTTATTACTGCAGAATACTGTATTTTCTACCTTCATTTTTCTCATTTCATCAACTAGACGTTTAAAAATATTATCAATTAATGGTTCTTTTGTATTTGTAGTTTTAATTAATTTAATATCATATGGTTTAAAAATAATTTCAATTTTATTTTCAAAACGTTTACGACTTTGAAGACTTTTTCCTTTCATACTAGAATAATCTAAATTACAAACCATCAAAATGTTAGAAACATTTTCCAGTTTTCCCTTTTGATATAATTTATACATTGTTTCATATGAATCAACTTCTTCTCTTGAATGTTTATCATTATAATAGAAAACAAATGATAGTCTTGTAAATCCTTTTTTATATTTATATTCTTGATATTCAGGTTTTAATTTTTTATTTTGTGTTTCTTCTTCTTCAAACAGTTTCATCATTTTTTGATATTCTTCTTCTAATGCATAAGCTATATTTAATACTGCTTCTGCTGTAACGATGGAACTGGAAAAATCTTCTTGTGTTTTTGTTACTTCATCCAACATAGCAAACCCTCCTAATTTCTTTTCCATTATAGCATACCAACCATTTTCCCGCAAACAATTGTCCTTATTGCAATGGAACTTTTTACTCATTTTTCTGTATAGAATATCATAAATTGAAAAGAATTACAATCCTTTTCATAAGAAAAAGAAAAAGTCATTTCGACTTTTATAAATTTCTTAAACTTTGACCAACTATTTCTTTATATTTTGTTACTCCTGGTTGATCAAATGGGTTCACGTGGAACAAGTATGAACTCATAGCAGCACTCATCATGAAAAACATGGCAAGTTCTCCAAAACTATGTTCATCAAGTCCCCCGATTTTAATGATTAATGTGGGACAACCCCCATCTAAGTGCGCTTGGCATACACTTTTTTCGACAGTATGATTAATATTACTCAATGTTTCTTGATACTTATCCACTTTAAATGTTCTTGTCCTATCAATTGAAATCACTGTTTCAAATACAATTGGGTTACCTTCTTGAATAAACTGTCCTAAAGAGTGCAAATCTCTTGTATAAATCAATTTAATAGGCAGTATCCCCTTATGATCTTTTCCCTCAGACTCTGCAAAAACTTGCTTTGTCCACTCTACAAACTTCGATAATTTAGGCTCATAAATTGCAAAACCTTCTATCACTTTTCCCTGATCAAAGAAGATACGTCTTAACATTGCATATATCCCTGCTTGATTCAAATACATTCTTCCTTCTTTTGCTCCCTTTAAGAAAGAAATAATATCTAATCCTGCTAAAGCCATTGGGAATAAAGTAGCAGGAGTTAAAATAGAATATCTACCACTAATCACATTCGGAATATGAAATTTATGATACTCATGTTTCGTCGCATAATAAGCTAATTTTCCATCATAAGAACTCGTTGTTACCACAATTCTACGTCTTACTTCTTCATCACTATACTTTTTATACATCCAGCTTTGAAACAACTCAAAAACAGTCAATACTTCCATCGTGTTTCCTGATTTAGAAATAACATTGATACTAACATCTTTCTCTTTTAAATAATGTTGTAAATCGATTAAATATTCACTTGATAAATCAGTTCCGACAAAAATAATCTCTGGTCTTGATTTTTTAAAGTATGGAGACATAGCTTGAAGTAAAGCCTGTGCTCCCATCGAAGAGCCACCAATTCCAATAATCAAAATAACATCGCTAATTCTTCTTAATTCTGATGCTAAATTCATCATTTTCTTCAATTCTTTATTATCCACATACTTATTCATATCATACCAACATAATTCATTCAAACCACGGTAAAACTTCTCTTTAATTGAATCTAATTCTTTGGAATATTCATTAATTTCTTCTTTTTTTACCAGTTTTTTTACATAAGTATTAAAATCAAATTCCATATTCTCACACCCCTTAACAAAAAAATTGCGAGATGCAATTTAATTGTTGTTTTCTTGAACTGTTTTTACATAATGATATGAATCTCGACACATATCTTCTAAATTTTTCTCAGCTTTCCAACCAAGTTTTTCTAGTGCATAACTAGGATCTGCATAGCATGCAGCAATATCCCCTGGTCTTCTTTCTACTATTTTATAATTTACTTTAATATTATTTGCTTTCTCAAAAGCATGAACAATATCTAAGACACTATAACCAATTCCAGTACCTAAATTATAAGCATCAATTCCTTTTTCATGCATTACTTTATCAATTGCTTTTAAATGCCCCTTAGCAAGGTCTACAACGTGAATATAATCACGTACTCCAGTTCCATCTGGCGTATCATAATCATCACCAAAGACACTTAAAATCTCTAATTCTCCAGTTGCCACTTTTACAATATACGGCATTAAATTATTTGGAATACCATTTGGATTTTCTCCAATCAAACCACTTTCATGAGCTCCAATTGGATTAAAGTATCTTAAAATCGCAATACTCCAGTCGGGATTAGATACACTTAAATCTCTTAACATATCTTCAATCATTAATTTGGTACTTCCATATGGATTTGTTGTTGAAAGTGGAAAATCTTCACGAATTGGAAGTGATTTAGGACTTCCATAGACAGTTGCACTAGAAGAGAAAACAAATCTTCTACATCCAACTTCATCCATCACTTCTAATAAATTAATGGTTGAAAATAGATTGTTGTGATAATACATCAATGGTTTTTTTACAGACTCACCAACTGCTTTATATCCAGCAAAATGAATGACTGCATCAATCTCATTTTCTGTAAATACTTTACGAAGAAATTCTTTATCACAAGCATCTCCTTCGTAAAATGTAAAATCTTTCCCAGTAATTTTTTTAATATTATCAATTACTTCTGGTTTTGAATTTGAAAAGTTGTCTATTACTACAACTTCATAATCAGCATTTAATAATTCTACTACTGTATGAGAACCAATATATCCTGTTCCTCCAGTAACTAATATCTTCAAATAGATGCACCTACCTTTTCTACATTCAGTATACCATATTTTGAAATCTTTCTACAAGATAATTCATATTATTCCATAAAATGGATATCCTAAATTAGGAGGGTATTATGAAAGAAAAATTAAAATATGCATTTTGGATCTTCTTCCCATTACTACTTGGAGGAATTGTAGGAATTTTTATTTCTAATTCTATGGACTATCAAGATTTAGTGCAGCCACCTCTTGCACCACCTAGTATTGTCTTTCCTATCGCATGGACTATTTTATACTTACTGATTGGAATTGCCTACTTTTTATTTCGTAAGACAAGTGATGATTTGAAAACAAGAGTCATTTATTATATCCAATTATTCTTTAATGCTTTATGGTCGATTATTTTCTTTGTATGGAAAATGAGACTATTCTCTATTATTTGGATTATTATATTGTTATTACTCATAGTTATATTAATCTATCAATTTTATCAATATAAGAAACTATCAGCTTATTTATTGATTCCATATTTATTATGGGTTATGTTTGCAACTTACCTAAATATTGGAATTTATGTGTTAAATTAAAAAAGATTCTAAGCATTAGAATCTTTTTTTGTTAATTTTTCTTTCCATTTTTCTATTACTTCCGGTTTGTTTTTCTTGTAATAATAATATAAGGCAAAAGCTAATGCAATCAACCAGAATCCCACAAATAATAATACTGCTCCTGCGCTGGTTTCTTCTACTTCCATTTGAATTGTATAATATCTGACTGTTCCATCTTCGGCTGTTACATAAATGGTTAATGTTGAATGGGTATTATCTTTTTTCTCCCATTGATCCATTTCACATTTCGCATTGGCATCCTCTACATCACACTGCATTTTTATATCTCGCTTATTTTTAATAGTTTCATCTAATACAACATGGCCTTTATCATTATCAAAAGTTACTTCCATTTGATTCAGTAATAATTTTTTGATATTGGTATTATTACTTTTCTTTTTATTTCTCTGCACATTAATTTGATATATCTTTTCTGTACCATCTTCGGCTGTTACTTTAATTTCAATTTTATTCATACCAATATTTAAATCATATTCTGATTCATAGGTTGCTGTTGCCTTGGCATCTGTCGTTGTCACATTTAAAGTCAATGTTTCTTCTTCTGTTTCATATTGTATATTATCTTGTATTGTAATAGCACTTCCATTAATTAATATTTCTTTTAATGAATTATCACTACTTTTGACTGGTTCAACAACTACAGGACTTTGTTGTGGCGCTGTATATTGATACGTACTACCTGAATTATTCGTACTTTCACTACTACCACCTGAACATGGATTATAATACATTGCACTTCCTACTGCATTATACCCTGGGCCATTATTTTTCTTAGCAACATGCCAATGATCAGAATGGTGTCCATATGTTACTCCATTGCAAGTAACAATACTATCATTACTTAAACGTCCTGGTGTTGCATATACCGTTTGACAACTTACCATTAGTAACATAAAAATAACAACATATCCAACTTTTTTCATAAATCTCACTCCCACAAAAAAAACTAGCACAAAACATAAAGTCTGTACTAGCCCTTCATCTGTTACCATTATAACAGATTTTTAAAATTTATTCCATGATTTTGTACTTTTTAATAATTTCTTCTGCAACTTTAATACCATCTATGGCTGCTGTCGTAATTCCACCGGCATATCCTGCACCTTCACCACATGGATATACTCCTTTGATATTTGACTCTAAATTCTCATCTCGATTCATACGAACAGGAGAGGATGTTCTACTCTCAATTCCAGCTAAAATGAAATCTTCACGGTCAAATCCATGAATCTTTTTTCCAAATTCTGGGATTGCCTCTAATAGAGAATGAGATAGAGATTCTGGTAATAATTGTCTTAAATTACCAAACCTATACGCTCCTTTTATTTGTGGTGTCACATTGACAAATGTAGTAGATACTTGGTTTTCTTTGAAATCTTTCCATAGTTGAACTGGAATACTACCTTGTCCTATTTGAAATGCTTTTTCCTCTAGTTTTCTTTGAAATTCTATGCCAGATAACGGTTCTTTACCAAAGTCATCTGGAGTTACTGTAACGACAATCGCACTATTCGCATTCTTGCCATCACGGCTATGATTACTCATTCCATTGATTGCTAAATGGTGAGGTTCACTTGATGCGTTGACAACATAACCGCCAGGGCACATACAGAAGGAATAGACACCTCTACCACTTTTTGTCGTATAGGTTAACTTATAACTAGCTGGAGATAAAGTTTTCGCATACTTTTCTCCATATTGTGACAGATCAATCATGTCCTGTGGGTGCTGAACACGAAGTCCTAGTGCAAATGGTTTAGCTTCCATTTGAATTCCTTGCTCTAACAACATAGAGAAAGTATCTCTAGCACTGTGACCAAGCGCTAAAACAAGAGTTTGACATGGTATCGTCTTATTATGATTTAATTCAATTTCTTGAATTTGACAGTCTTTGATAGTCATATTTGTAAAACAGGTACTATAATGAAATTCTGCACCCATTCGAATCATATCATTTCTCATATTTGTAATAACTTTACTTAAAAGATCAGTTCCGATATGTGGTTTTTGTAAATATAAGATTTCTTTAGGAGCGCCATATTTTACAAATGTTTCAAATACTTTACGTCCTCGCCCCATTTTATCTTTGACTAAGGTATTTAATTTGCCATCTGAGAATGTACCTGCACCACCTTCGCCAAATTGAACATTGGACTCTGGATTTAGTTGCCCCGTGTTCCAGAAGTTTTCCACAGTTTTTTTTCGATCTGCAATGGATTCTCCACGTTCTATAATCATTGGTCTATATCCTGCTTGTGCTAAAATGTAGCCGGCAAATAAACCAGCAGGGCCACTACCAATAATGACAGGACGAGTAGTAAGTGGTTCCGTTCCCATGTTAGGGAGTCGATAAGTTTCATCTGGTGTTTTTAAAATATCATTGGTATGGTTCTTAGATAGAATCTTATCTTCATTTGTAACAGCTACATCAAATTCATAAACATAGTAAATGCTGTCTTTTTTACGAGCATCTAGAGATTGTTTATGAACCTGAATGTATCGAATATCCGATTCTTTAATGCGCAGTTTTTTCGCAATCTGACTCCTTTGCTTAGAGATAGAATCTTGTTCTACTAATATTTTTACTTGTCTTACTCTAATCATGTTGTTCTCCTATATGTTTTCCTACTTTAATGCCGCTCATCCAAGCAAATCCTAAATTATATCCACCACAATCACCGTCGACATCTAAAAGCTCACCTACAAAGTATAAGCCTTTTACCTTTTTGGATTCAAATGTTTCCAGATTCACTTCATTTAAATCAACACCACCACTACATACTTGGGCTTGATCAAACGACTTTGTATCGATAATATGTACTGGATAGCTCAACAACCATTGATACAGTTCTATTTTTCTACTTTGCGTCATCTGATTCCATGCATATTGAGGTGTAATGTGCATTCTTTTAGCGATGACATGAATGATTTTATAATTTAAGAAACCTTCTAACATTTGTTCAAACGTTCTTCCTTTTAAAGTTTTTTCTCTTTCTTGGAACCAAGTATCTAATTCTTCTTTTGTATTAACCCATGGGGTAAAGTTAATGTTGATATCATAGGTTAGTTCATCTTTATTAATAGCAACTTCACGACTTAGGTTAAAAATACAAATTCCGCTCACACCATATTGTGTTAGTTGAACTTCACCTGTTTCTTCTTTGATCTTTTTATGATTTTCATAAAGAGATACTTTTACATCAGCACGTACTCCATTCCAATCTTTGGCATATTTTTCCACTCCCTCAAGTTGTACTAAAGATGGATAAGGTGGGATGATGGTATGACCAAGCATTTGTGAAAGCTGATAGCCTGAGCCATCAGAACCAGTCTTTGGGTATGCTTTAGAACCAGTAGCCAGAACGAGATATAGTGCTTGATATATGTTTGATTCTGTTGTTACAGAAAATAAATTATTTGTCTTTTCTATTTTCGTAACAGTTTCTTCTGTTTGAATTTTAACTCCTAATCGAGTTGCTTCTGTAAGCAATGCTTCTTTCATGCTTGTTGCTTGATTGGAATAGGGATAATAGTATCCGTTTTTAATCCTAGGAACAATTCCTATCGAATGAATGAAGTTGAGTGCTTCTTCTTTGAGAGAATCAGGAAGTATAGAAGAGAGTATGGATCCATTGGTTGTATGGTAATGAATATTGTTTTGATCTTCATTCCAATAATTACAATGTCCATTTCCTGTAATAAGAAGCTTTTTTAGGCAGTTTTTATTTTTCTCTAGTATTATTACACGATACCCCTTTTTAGCCGCGTAAA
>ULML01021475.1_pt1 | contig 12189 bp, 9 predicted proteins | sample 1951651 | NCBI WGS metagenome assembly ULML01 (sample SAMEA4835549, study PRJEB28245) | human gut metagenome | biome: gut microbiome; material: fecal sample | place: Denmark | collected 2008
AAAAAAAGAGTTAGAGTGTAAAGGAATCAAATTTATCTCTGATACAGATACAGAAGTATTTGTGGCTTTTTTAAATGATGCATTAGAAAAATATCAAGATATGAAACAAGCTATAGAATATACAATGGCAAGAGTAAAAGGCTCTTATGCCATTGCCTGTTGTAATGAGGATGACTTAGAACATTTATATGTTATGAAAAAGGACTCTCCTTTATTATTAGGAGTGGGAATAGGTGAAATGTTTGTCGCAAGTGATTATCAGGCATTTCGTGAATTTACCAGCCAGTATGTGTTATTAGATGATTTTGAATATGGAATCATTGGTAAGAACGCATGGCATGTTTATAAAGACGGAAAAGAAGTAGAAAAAAAGATAGAAGTGTTAGATGAGCAAGATATTTTGTCAAATAAAGAAGGATATGATTGTTATATGCATAAAGAAATTTATGATATTCCAAACGTCTTGACTGATTTATTTACATTCTATGAAAATAATAATATGCATTCAATACCAGATTATCGCAGGTACAATAAAATTCAAATTGTCGCATGTGGTAGTGCTTATCATGCAGGATGTATTGGAAAAAGTCTATTTGCTCATTTTGCACAGTTCCCCGTAGAAATTGAATACGCAAGCGAATATCGTTATCAACCTATCTTGGCTGATCAAAATACGTTAGTTATTTTTGTTTCTCAATCGGGAGAAACAGCTGATACCATTCATTGTGCCAAGAAAATAAAAGAAATGCATATTGACAGTTTAGCAATTGTCAATGTTTACAATTCTACATTGTCAAGATTGACAGATTATGTATATTATATGAGAGCTGGAGAGGAAAGAGCAGTCGCAACAACCAAGGGCTATAGTAGTCAAGTCGCTCTTTTCGTAATTATTTTAAGAGAGTGGATGAAAGCGAGAAAGACATGGACATCTTCTTTAGAACAAACATATCAAGAAGGAAAAGAAAAAATGCTACAAGTCATCCAACCATGTTTAAAAAGCTTTGAACATTTCTCATGGATTTCAAAAATTGTATCTAAACCTGCTAACTTTTTTATTGGTAGACAAAGTGATTATGCTCTATCTATGGAAGCTTCATTGAAATTAAAAGAAGTATCCTATTTAAATAGTAGTGCCTATGCAGCTGGAGAATTAAAACATGGAACGATTTCTTTAATAGAAGAAGGAACTCCAGTATTTGCAATCGCTACTGATAAAAATACATACGAAAAAACAAAAAGTAATTTAATGGAAGTAAAAGCAAGAGGAGCCTACGTCATTTTGACAACATTAAATACTGCAGAAGAAGAAACAGAAGTGGACGAGAAAATCATTGTTCCTGATGTAGGACCTCTTTTTCAACCAATCATTACTATGATTCCGTTTCAGTTACTTAGTTATCAGGTTGCAAAAACACTTCATTTAGATATTGATCATCCTCGTAATCTAGCAAAGTCGGTTACAGTTGAGTAAAAAAAAGTAAAACAAAAGAAATTAAGGACGAAACATTCCTTAATTTCTTTTATTGTGTTATAATAAAACTAGGAAAATAGGTAGAATATGTATGATTCTATCCACATCCTAAAAGAAGGGAGCTAATATGTTAAAGACAAAAGTTGGTTATAGTGTTTTAAAAGACGCTTATGCTTCAGGTGAAGCAACAGCAAAAATGGCTAGCGAAGGAATGGAGCCAAAAGTAGGACTTTTATTTACTTCTGTATTACAAGATCAAGAAGAAATTATGAAAGGAGTAAAAAGTGTTACTAGTGCACCAATTGTTGGATGTACAAGTAGTGGAGCAATCATGGTTCCAGATGGAGTTATTTCATCAGAGGATGGATTTTCTGGAATGATGATGTTAGATGACCCAGATTTAACAGTTGGAGTAGCTTGTCATGAGGCAGGACAAGATGCAAGACAAATTGGACGTAGAGTTGCTGTAGAAGCAGTAAAGAATGCTGGCAGTACAAAAGTACCATCTTATTTCTATATGGTAGCAAGTCCAAAAGAAGAAGAAGATTATTTAAAAGGTATTCAAGATGTAATCGGACGTGTACCATTCTTTGGTGGTAGTGCAGCTGATGACACAGTAGAAGGAAAATGGTCAATCTTCTGTAATGATAAAGTATTTAATGACGGAGTAGCTGTTGTATTCTTCTATACAAATAAGAAATTTGTAACAGAATATACAGGTGCTTATAATGAAACTGGTAAATACGGTATCATTAATAAAATTGAAGGAAAGAGAACAATCGCTGAAATCGATGGAGTACCATCATTAGAAAAATACATGGATTGGACAGGAAAGAAAGAAGAAGAAGTAGCTGGAGGTAATTTACTTTCTGCATCTATCTTAAATCCACTTGGAGTAAAAGATCCAATCGGAAATGTGACTTTGATTCGTCACCCTATGTCATCAACAGATGATCATATGATTAATGTAGGAAACCATTTAGCAGTAGGAACATGTGCTATGTTAATGGAAGCTACAGTAGATGAATTAATCGACTCTACTGGAAATGCACTAAAAGCAGTAAATGACGAATTAGGAAAGAAAAAAGCTGCTGGATATTTCTTAGTACACTGTGGTGGAAGAAAATTAGGAATTGGAGATCGTATTGACGAAGTTCATAAACAATTAGTAAAAGAAGCAAATGGAGTACCATTTATTACTATTTTCACATTCGGAGAATACGGATATCGTGATCACAGTGCAAATAGCTGTGGAGGATTAATGCTATCATTCACAGGTATGAGTGAAGAATAAAAGGAGGAATCTATGAAGAATTTAGTTGCTGGAGAATTTAAAGATGCAAGTAATGGAGCAGTAATTGAGGTATACAATCCTGCTACCAATGAACTTTTGGACACAGTACCAAACGCAACTGCAGAAGATGTAGATGCTTGTGTTAAAAAAGCGGTAGAAGCACAAAAAGCATGGGCAAAAGTACCACTACATGAACGTGGTAGAATCATTGAAAAATTTGCTGATCTAGTAGAAGAAAATGCTGAAGATTTAGCAACCTTACTTTGTAAAGAAACAGGAAAACCAATTCGTGAAGCTCGAATTGAAATTGGAAACACAAGAACATTTGCGTGTGGATATGTTGAAAAAGCAAAACACATGTATGGAAATGTAATCCCTGCCGGAACAGAAGCAGGACAAGAAAAAACAATTCAAATTACACAACAAGAACCACTTGGTGTTGTTGCATGTATTATTCCATTTAATTTCCCATGTGATTTATTTGGACAAAAAGTACCATCTGCACTTGTTATGGGAAATGCGGTTATTGTAAAACCATCAAGTACTAATCCACTTACATTACATAAATACTGTGAACTTTTAAAAATCGCAGGAATTCCAGATGGTGTTATCAATATTTTATCTGGTAGTGGAGAAGTATGTGGAAGTGCCCTTTCTGCACATCCTGGAGTACATCTAATTAGTTTAACAGGAAGTACAAAAGTTGGTATGGAAACAATGAAAACTGCAAGTCAAAATTTATCTCACGTTATGCTTGAATTAGGAGGAAATGATGCTTTCTTATTCTTAGAAGACGGAGATATGGATAAAGCAATTGAAGAAACTGTATGGGGAAGATTATATAATACAGGACAAGTATGTTGTGCTAGTAAGAGATTTTTAATTCACAACAGTAGAAAACAAGAATTTATCGATAAAATGAAAGCAAAAATTGCTTCTATGAAAGTTGGTAACCCATTAGATCCAGAAACAGAAATCGGATGCTTAATCAGTGAAAAAGCTGCAATTGGAGTAGAACAACAAGTAAACGAAACAGTTGCTGCAGGAGCTACAATTGTATGTGGTGGACATCGTAATGGAGCTTTCTATGAACCAACAATTCTTGATAATGTAACAAGAGATATGGAAGTAGCAAAAGATATGGAAATCTTTGGACCTGTTATTCCAGTTATTGGATTTGATACAGTAGAAGAAGCAATTGAAATTGCCAACCAATCTAACTATGGACTTTGTGGATGTGTCTTCACAGAAGATATGAAAATGGCTTTCAAAGTATGTAATGCACTAGAATGTGGTGGAGCAGTTATCAATGGAGCAAGTTTCTATCGTGCTGCTGAAATGCCATTTGGTGGATGGAAACATAGTGGAATCGGAAATGAAGGTATTTCTACTACATTAAAAGAAATGTCAAGAACAAAGACAATTGTTTTCAAAAATATTTTAGACTAAAAGATGTATTCGTACATCTTTTTTTTTAAAAATAAAGTATGGTATAATAATTAAGGTGATCATATGGGAAGATATATGGAGCTTTATGAACAAATTCAGATAGATAAATTAGATCAAACATATTTAAGCAATATGATCCATTTTTACATGTCAGAAAAACCACTTTCATATCATGATTTCTATGCATCTTTATTAAATCCCAATCATCATGTACAAGATCGTAGAAATGAAGAAGAAAAGAAAAAATTATATGAAGATATTTTTCAAAAATGGCGTAGAAGCATTTGTTCCCTTGATAAACAAACAATCAAAGCTCCCATTGATTTAGTTTATAAAAAAGAAGAATTAACAACGTTGTATCAAGCATTAAAAAAAGTAACAACTTATGAAGAAATGGAGAAAAATACAGTCTTATCACAATTTTTCTTTCAAGAAATACTCGGTATTCAAACAAGTAAATGGTGTCACTTAGAAAGGCGAAAAATAAATTGTCAAAAAGGATTAATTGCTCCTATCAATCATCGTCTTTATCTAAATTGTCAAAATAGTGATATTGATTTTATTATTCGCCGTTTACTGGAAAAATTCGAAGAGAAATCATTATCTTATAATTTAAAATTCGATACAAGTGAAATTGCTCGTGATGATAAGATTATTATTTATACGGATACTTTCCATTTATTAGACTATGTAGAAGCATTAAAAGAATTTGAAAGAGAATATCCAGAAATAATGAAAAGAACTTCTAATCCCCCTATATTAGTTGGAAAAATAGATCAGTGGATTGGATATGGGGATGAACCAGAATATGAATCTGAATCTTATAATGATCTTAGAACTCGTTTATTTTATGACACAGTGACAGATCAAACATTAAAACGTATCTTAAATGATAAAGAAGCTTTACGCGATATGGCGTATTATTTTATTGAGGTAAAAAGAATTGTTCCTATCACAAATGGTGATAAAATAGGTACTTATCGTACATTAATCTCAAAAATAATAGAAGAAATTAAAAACTATCTTTCTACACATACTGATCAAAGTGAAGTACTTGATGAGATTTTAAATACATTACCGCATTTTATTCAAAATTATTTAGATCATAATATGTACTACTTTGATGATCTAATGGAACAATTACGACAACAATTAAATCGATATCACATTTCTTTTCAGAAATTATGTTTTAATAGCGATACTTGGGATAAATTTCAATTATTTGAACAAAAAGATGCGTTGAGTAATATAGAATTAATACAAAGTTTAAATCTTACTATGACACCGAATTATTTTATAACTGATGATGGTCATTATCAGAGTATTCAAAATATTTTATACTTAAACTTCGTTCGTTTTATGCAACCAGATGGTACATTTCTAAGAAGTGATGGAATTCGCGAACAAGCTCGTTTATTTTTAGAATATATTGCCGAAACATATTTTACCAAAAAGAAAATATTATATTCTGAAATATATCGTAAAGAAGTCAGAGGAAATACTGAAAAAGTATATCTATCTAAAACGGGAGATATTACTCCTTGGGAATTTACAGAGTTCTTAGGGGATATATTATTATCAAAGTCTTTAACATTTAAAAAAGAAAAGAAAAGTGTACGTGATTGTATGAGCGAATTAGAAAATTATCTCCCAGAATCAGGAATTATTTATACAAAGTATAGTCGTCAAATGAATTTATTAGATTTTTTAATCGAATCTTTTCAACAGGAAAACTTTGAACAATATAGTGATATTATAGAATGGTTTTACGAGCAGACAGCAAATAATCCCGGTGTTTTTTCCATGACGAAAGAAGAGAAAAAAGAAGAAAAAGAATTATTTTCAAAACTAAAAATAGAAACATTGGTATTTTGAATGGGATATTTCACTTCCCATTCTTTTTTTGATACATATAATAAACTAGATAAAATGAAATCAGGTGAAATTATGACCTTAAATGAACTTTCCACAGGAGAAAGTGCAATTGTATCAAAGATAGATGTAGATGATGATATGACCAGACGTTTGTTAGATATTGGCTTGGTAGAGGGAACCAAAGTGAAAAGCTTGTACCGCAGTTATATGAAAGATCCTACAGCATATTCGATTCGTGGAGCAGTGATTGCGCTTAGAAATAGCGATGCCAAAAAAATCCATGTAATGAGAGGTTATCATGAAGACATATTATAAACAGGGATATCAAAAAAAATATACAAAAGAGAAAGTCATTGGTTTAGCGGGAAATCCCAATGTCGGTAAAAGTACTATTTTTAATGAACTAACAGGTTTAAAACAACATACGGGAAATTGGACTGGTAAAACTGTAGAAAATGCCTATGGATATTATGGATATCATGATACGAATTATAAAATTTATGATTTACCAGGTACTTATTCTTTAATTACTCATTCTAAAGAAGAAGAACACGCTAGAGACTTCATTTGTTTTGATCATTATGATGCGATTATTGTTGTATGTGATGCATTATGTTTAGAAAGAAATCTCAATTTGGTATTACAAATATTAGAAGTAACAGATCAAGTTATCGTATGTGTCAATTTATTAGATGAAGCTAAAAAAAGAGGAATTCAAATTGACTTAGAACAGTTATCTAAAGAATTACAAGTTCCTGTCATCGGTACTTGTGCTAGAGAAAAACTTGGTTTAAATGAATTAGTAAAACAAATGGAAGAAATAACGATTCATCCTCAAAAAGAAATTATTCAAACAAAGTATGAATCGGATATGGAATTCGCACTTACTAAAATAGAAGAGCATTTAAAACTATATTTACCCAAAGATTTATCAACTCGTTTTTTTGCATTAAAATTATTAGAAAATGATCAAAGTATGATCCAACGATTAGAAGAAGTAACAAATTTTCGTTTAGAAGAGCATCCTGCACTTATAAAAGCCATCAAAGAAGAAAGAGAACGTTTAAAGCAAGTAGGAATTTTATATCACTTTATAAAGAATCATACTGTAAAAACAATGCTCCATCATGCTGAAAAGATTTGTCAAAAAGTAGTAATTAAAAATCAAACAGATCAAAAAAAACATCAAAAGTTAGAAAAAATATTTACAAATCCTTGGACTGGGATACCAATTATGCTATTGTTTTTATTTCTTATTTTCTGGATTACTATGGTAGGTGCGAACTATCCATCACAATTGTTATTCCAATTCTTCTCTTGGTTAGGGGAATGGTTAAGATATGGCTTTGAACTTTTTAATCTTCCTAATTGGATAACTGGAATTCTTTTAGATGGCGCTTATCAAACTGTTACTTGGGTTATTTCTGTCATGTTACCACCTATGGCTATCTTTTTCCCATTATTTACTTTATTAGAAGATTTTGGCTTATTACCTAGAATTGCATTTCAATTAGATAAACAATTCGCCAAATGTAAAGCCTGTGGAAAACAAGCTTTAACTATGTGTATGGGGTTTGGATGTAATGCGGTAGGAGTAACAGGAACGCGGATTATCGATTCTCCTAGAGAACGTTTAATTGCCATTATTACAAATAATTTTGTACCATGTAATGGTAGATTTCCAACGATGATTTCCATGATTACTATGTTCTTCGTAGGTTTTCGACCAGGTATTCAAAATTCTATATTAAATGCCTTACTCTTAACTGCCATTATTTTATTTGGTATTATTATGACATTTCTCGTATCAGGCGGTCTATCTAAAACAGTATTAAAAGGAATGCCATCTTCCTTTGTATTAGAATTACCACCATTTCGTAGACCACAAATAGGTAAAGTATTGATCCATTCTCTTTTTAATCGTACTTTATTTGTCCTAGGAAGAGCCGTTACAGTAGCTTTACCTGCAGGTATTATGATATGGTTACTTACAAATCTTTCCATCGATGGGGTATCTATCATTCAAATATGCGCTGATTTTATCGATCCATTAGGACGTTTTATTGGTCTAGATGGCGTAATACTAATGGCATTCTTATTAGGATTTCCAGCCAATGAAATCGTTGTTCCTATCATGATTATGATCTATTTATCGAAAACAACTATGACAGATATTAATAACCTAACGCTATTAAAACAAATATTAGTAGATAATGGTTGGACCATTACAACAGCAATCTGTACCATATTGTTTTCTCTATTACATTTTCCATGTTCCACGACATGTCTTACAATAAAAAAAGAAACTGGTAGTTTTAAATGGACTATATTTACGATTTTATTAACGACCAGTATTGCAGTGATGATGTGTTTTATTGTCTCTCATCTTATGAATCTTTTTATTTAAGTATCTAATAGATACTTTTTTTCTACTTGACAAGTGTCAAAAAATATTGTATAACTGTATTAGTTAATTAATACAAGTGAGGTGATGTTTTTGTGGCAATTTGATAATGATAAGCCAATTTATAAACAACTTGTCGAAAAATTAGAAACATGGATTATCAATGGTACTTATCCACCAGGTAGTAAACTTCCATCTGTTAGAGAATTAGCAGAGGAGAGTGGTGTCAATCCCAATACGATGCAACGCGCATTACAAGAATTAGAAACAAAAGGATTTGTCTATACCAAACGTACCAGTGGTAGATTTGTAACAGATAATCAAAAGAAAATCGAAGAAGGTAAATCTGCATTAGCACATACAAGAATACATACATTTTTAATAGAGATGAATGAAATAGGTATACCTTTGAAACAAGTAATCGAATATATCAGAAAAGAGGAGAAAAAATGAGTTTAGTAGAATGTAAACATGTAACTAAAAAATATGGTGTCAAAGTTGCGTTAGATGATGTCAATCTAACCATTGAAAAAGGAAAAATCATCGGTTTGTTAGGACCAAATGGAAGTGGTAAAACAACATTGATTAAGTTATTAAATGATTTATTAGTTCCAAACTCTGGGGAAATTTTAATTCAAGGAAACCATCCAGGCGTTGAAACAAAGAAGATTATTTCCTATTTACCAGAGAGAACTTATTTAAATTTTAATATGAAAATAAAAGAAGTAATTCAATATTTTAAAGATTTCTACGAAGATTTTCGTGAAGAAGTCGCATATGAATTATTAAAAAAATTAGACATTAATCCAGATGATCAATTAAAAACTTTATCAAAAGGAATGAAAGAAAAAGTTCAATTAATCTTAGTTATGAGTCGTAAAGCACAGTTATATATTTTAGATGAACCAATTGGAGGTGTCGATCCAGCAGCACGTGATTATATCTTAGATACAATATTAAAGAACTTTAATGAAGAAGCAACCATTATTATTTCTACTCATTTAATTTCCGATATAGAAAAAATACTAGATGAAGTTATTTTTATCAAAAAAGGAAAAATTGTATTACATGAAGCAAGTGATCAATTAAGAGATGAGAGCGGAAAGAGTATTGATGGATATTTTAGGGAGGAATTCAAATGTTAGGTAAGGTATTAAAATATGATTTAAAGCGTCTAGGACAGTCATTAACGCCACTCTATATTATTACACTAATTTTAAGTATTGTCGTCTTAGGAGGCAGTTATTTAACGGATATCAACCAATTATTTTCAATTGCTTATGGCGCAGTATTATTGTTTTTTATTCTACTATTAATGGCAGTAGGAATTGGGACTTTCTTTATATCCATTCAAAAATTTTATCAAAATCTATTAAAAGATGAAGGATATTTAACCAATACATTACCAGTTACCAAAAATACATTGATTTTATCTAAAATATTATCATCTTGTATTTTTATGGCAATTAGTCTTATTGTAATTGCTATTGCTTTATGTATTGCATTTGCAAAAGTTCAAATCTGGACAATTGTTCCAAAATTAATCCAATTTGGTTTATTTAGTAAAATTATGGGAATGAAAGAACCTCTTGCGACAATTATAATGGTTTTTATGATCATTATTTCTTATGTAGTTCAATTATTATTTTTCTATTTTGCCATTGCCCTTGGTCAAAGACATAATACGAATCGATTACTATATAGCTTTGTATATGGATTAGTTTTATATTCTATTCAACAAGTCGTTTCACTTATTTTCTTAGGAGTATTTATTTTAATTAATCCAGATGTTGTTAGTATGTTAAATAATCAAGTATCTCCATCTGTTTCTATCTTAGGAGTAATTTATGTAGGATCTATGATTATCAGTATTGTAATTGGACTTATTTATTATTTTGGAACCGCATATATCTTTAACAAAAAATTAAATTTGGAATAAACTTACAAAAAAAGACATGAGAAAGTCATGTCTTTTTTCAATTTTTATAATGAAGTTATGAATTATTTAACATGGTCGGGAAGACAGGATTTGAACCTGCGACCTCTTGGTCCCGAACCAAGTGCACTACCAAGTTGTGCTACTTCCCGAGATATAATAAAAAGCCTTGTAATACAAGACTTTAATTTCAGATGGTCGGGAAAACAGGATTTGAACCTGCAACCCCTTGGTCCCAAACCAAGTGCACTACCAAGTTGTGCTATTTCCCGATTAAGTGGTGCGCCCGAAGGGATTCGAACCCCTGACCTTTTGGTTCGTAGCCAAACACTCTATCCAGCTGAGCTACGGGCGCAATGACAAATTTTCATCAAAAATTTCTCATTGACAATTCCAATTATATAATAATTTATTAGAATTTGCAACCCTTTTTTCACTATTTTATGAGACTTTCGTCGATTATATAACAAGAAGTGATAGAAAAAAGGAATAGAAAATAGTATATTTTTAGAATTTATAGTATAATAGTCATGTAAAAAGAGGGATGAAATGAAAAAGAAAATACAAGACAACAAAACAAAATATATTCATTATGGATGTATTATTTTATTTTTATTACTAATGATGTTATTACCACTTGGTTTTGATTCTCTATTTGGTTCTAAAACTGATTGGATTGGTCAGCATACGACATTTGCTGATTATTTTCGCATGTTATTTTATAATACAGGAGATTTATTCCCTGATTATGCATTTCATATCGGAGGAGGAAATAACATTTATTTCTTTTCATATTATGGACTATTAAATCCATTACTTATGTTATCTTATTTATTTCCATTTCTATCGATGTCTACTTATATTATGCTTCTAAATATCATTTTAGTACTAGCAACTGGTATTTTATTATATAAGTTTTTATTACATAAAAAATATTCTAATAATTTATCGTTGTTGGTCACACTAATTATGATGTCGGCATCGTTTTTAATATTCCATGCTCATCGTCATTACATGTTTATCAATTATATGCCATTTTTAATTTTAGGATTGTTTGGCATAGATCGATATTTTGAAACAAAGAAAAAAGGTTTATTTATATTTAGTGTATTCATGATGATTATGTTAAGTTACTATTATAGTGTAACAGGAATTGTTGTCTGTGCGCTTTATACAATTGCTGAAGTCATTCGCCAGGAAAATACATATTCATTCAAGAAGATATTACAAAAGGGATATCCTTTATTACTTTGTACTTTTTTAGCAATCCTGATGTCATGTGTTTTATTATTACCAACTGCTTCGGTTATTTTATCAGGACGTGGTAGTGAAGAAAGCACTATTTCCTTATTATCTTTATTGATTCCTAGTGCGAATTTAGACGGTTTACTTTATGATCCATACACATTAGGTGTAACAGCTACAGGGGTACTTGCTATTTTCACGAGTGTATTTAGTAAGAATAAAGAGCATCGTTTCTTAAGTATTAGTTTTTTATTAATCTTGTGTTTTCCAATATTTGTATATATTTTAAATGGAACACTTTATGTACGTGAGAAAATATTATTTCCATTCTTTCCTATTCTCGCACTGTTCCTAGCTAATTTATTGAAAGAATTAGAAAGTGGAAATATCAAATTAAAACCAGTTGTCATTATAACCGTGCTTTTCTCATTGCTTGCTATAGTAAGTGGTTATCAAATATGGATATATTATCTTGATTTGGCGATTGTTCTAATCATGTTATATGTGACAGT
>ULML01044286.1_pt1 | contig 12095 bp, 6 predicted proteins | sample 1951651 | NCBI WGS metagenome assembly ULML01 (sample SAMEA4835549, study PRJEB28245) | human gut metagenome | biome: gut microbiome; material: fecal sample | place: Denmark | collected 2008
CGATTTCCTCAAGCCAAGCGCAGAGCGCGACCAAGAGTATCAACGCAATTCTCAGCGCGAATAAAGAGAAAAGGAAAGGCAGTTTTCATGAGTAACTGCCTTTCCCTTTTTGAAAATCAAAACCATCAAGAACTTGCATCTTTTTTGTGAACTTGTGCATGAGATAATTGCATTCAAAGAGGTTTTCGTGTATAATAGAATGGAAGTCATGATTAGCGGATGAGTAAAGGGGTGCGTATCATGGGAATCAGCTACAAAAAACTTTGGATGCTCCTGATAGAACGAGACATAAAGAAGTCCACCTTCCGGCAAGAGCTTAACCTTGCATCCGGAACATGGACGAAACTGAATAAGGGGGAAGAAGTGTCCCTCTCTATTTTGCTGCGCATCTGCGGCTATTTGAATTGTGACATTGGAGATATTTGTGAGGCTGTGCGGACGGACAACTGATAGGTCCTTTTTCCGTGCGGCTTTTTTATATACCTGTGGAGAAGGATTAAAGGTTTGTGCGTAGCAGGACTGTTACAGAAGAAGGAGGATAACAGATGGATATTGGCGTAACGATAAGCAAAGTCAGAAAAGAATACAAGGAATACTTACGGGAAACTCACCCTGACTGGGCTGATACGACTATCAGCACCCATGTTTCCGATGCGTTCTATCTGTATCAAAACACTATTGCACTATCCTTCTGGAAGTGTTTTGAAAGTGATGCCGCTATGGAGAAGGCAAAGGGCGAAATCCTCGACTACCTAAAACAAGAAGTGATGTCTGATCGAGCAGACGAACGCACTGCACAGTATTATAGAGATTTGAAACGTCTGAAAGAATTTATTGATTCTAAGGGTGGCGTCAAGACGTATATCGGCTATGAATATGACTGCGAAGTCATTGTCTACAAATATGCCAAGATGGTTTATGATGGCACGATGGAGATGGACGCTGCTGTAAAAGCCATGTGTCAGGATGTTCCGTGCTTTGGAGAAACCTCGCACAAGCTGACGATTATGCTCTTTGCGTCCATGATGAAGGGCGTAAAATACACTCGCAGGTCCAACACTGAAACTACAGTTTACTTCATCGTCCACATCGGAAAAGACTACGGACAGGAGCAGATGGTCAATGCTCTAAAAGCCACTCAGGAAAACATTAAATATTACTACGAGCAAACCGGCAACAAGTCTAACAGTATTCGTAGAGGATGCAAAAAGATCGTCGAAGAGAACAACATTGATATATCCTTCGACGATGAAATCTTTGATGGAATTATTCCGAAGGAGAACACAGATACAGCTCTTTCATCCGACGCTACTGCAACACACTATTGGCTGTACGCAGCGGGTGATGGTTCCGCAAATTGGGAGAATGATTATGCCGAAGGGATTATGGCTATCGGCTGGTCTGACCTTGGTGATCTAATGGAATATAGCTCCAAAGAAGAAATGCGGGCAAAGATGAAAGAGGTCTACGGGGATACTGGCTCATATAAGAATCAGGTTCTTGCTACATGGCAATTTGCAAACGAGCTGAAACCCGGTGATGTTGTCTTTGTTAAAAAAGGCAGAAAGCAGATCCTCGGTCGCGGGTTGGTCGAAGGCGAATACGTTTTTGACCCTGAACGCGGTCAATATGCCAATACCCGAAAGGTTCGCTGGACAGATAAGGGCGAGTGGGAATTATCAGATCAGGGTGCAATCAAAACGTTGACGGATATTACGTCCTACACAGATTACGTCAAGAAGCTGCAAAACATGATTGACGGAGATAAGCACGAAGATACCTTCGACGATGCCGCTGATGAGGAAATCACTTTCGAGCCATACACCGCTGATGATTTTCTGACTGATGTGTATATGGACGAAGATCGGTATAAGGTTCTCAAGTCGCTGCTTCTAACCAAAAAGAATGTAATTCTGCAAGGCGCACCGGGCGTGGGAAAAACCTTCGCAGCAAAAAGACTGGCATTTTCTATCATGGGAGAAAAGGACACCAACCGTGTGAAAATGGTTCAGTTTCATCAGAGTTATAGCTATGAAGATTTCATCATGGGTTTCCGCCCGACGGAGACAGGATTTGAACTGCGAAAGGGCGTATTCTACGAGTTTTGCAGGCAAGCTGCTGAGGATGATCGTCCATACTTTTTCATTATCGACGAGATCAACAGAGGCAATCTCAGCAAGATTTTTGGCGAACTCTTCATGTTGATTGAGAGTGATAAACGCGGTGTCGAATTGCAGCTTCTATATGCAGATGAGCAGTTCTCCATTCCAAGTAACGTCTATATCATTGGCATGATGAACACTGCTGACCGTAGCCTCGCCATGCTGGACTACGCACTTAGACGTCGTTTTGCTTTCTTTGAGCTTGCTCCGGCATTTTCGTCTGCTGGATTCAGAGCATACAGAACGAAAGTCAATAACCCGAAGTTTGACCGGCTCATTGCAACAGTTGAGCAGCTTAACGACGTAATTGCAAACGATGACTCGCTCGGTGAGGGGTTCTGTATCGGACATAGCTATTTCTGTACAAACGCAACCATCAACGATGAATGGATGCGGTCTGTTGTCGAATATGAACTGATACCTCTTTTGAAAGAATACTGGTTTGACGAGGCAGTTAAAGTGAAGGATTGGAGCCGCACATTACGCGAGGTAGTCAAATGATCCGTGTCCAGAACGTTTATTATATGCTGGCTTATGCGTTCCAAGTGCTGCATGAGCAAGGGTATAAAAATGTCGCCACCGAAGAGTTTGATAATGTGGCTGAACTTCTGTCTGCTATTCTCTGCCGTGGAGTATCTGTCCAGATAAAGAGAGGCTTAATCAGACAATACATTTCGAGAGAGGAAGCACTTGCGTCTCCCCGTGGGAAACTTGAAATTGGTGAATCCATAAAGACACAGGTTATTCGCAAGAAACAGCTCGTTTGCAATTATGATGAGTTTTCGGTTGATGCCTACCCCAACCGAATCATCAAAACAACAATGGATTTGCTGCTTCGTGGAAGTATTTCAAAAGCCAGAAAAAAGGAGATCAGGAAGTTGATGATTTTCTTTGATGGCATCAGCATATTGGACATCCATAGTATCAACTGGGACATTCAATATGATCGCAATAATCAAACATATCGGATGTTGATAGCCGTTTGCCGATTTGTGATAAAAGGGCTTTTGCAAACGACAGCCGATGGCTCAACAAAGATTATGGATTATGCAGATGATCAAACAATGGCGAAGCTATACGAGAAGTTTATTCTCGGATACTATCAGCGTGAGCATCCAGAGTTAAAAGCATACTCTCCACAAATTGCGTGGCAAGTCACAGATGGCTACAGAACGCTCTTGCCGACGATGCAGTCCGACATTGTGATTACGAATAAGGCAGCAAAGAAAACGCTCATCATCGACGCCAAATACTACACGCACAATATGCAAATGAAAGCACCGTACATGACGCAGACGCTTCATTCCGGAAATCTGTATCAGATTTTCACCTATGTGAAGAACTGGTCTGCCGCGCCGGATGAGGTCGTTTCCGGTATGCTTTTATATGCGGGAACAGACGATGCGATTCAGCCAAACAATGATTATCAAATGAGCGGGAATCAGATCAGTGTGAAGACATTGGACATGGACTGCGACTTTTCTAAAATTGCAGCGCAGCTCGACAGCATTGCTGATCGGATAAAGTAGAGCGTAGGCACTGGACAGCCGTTCTTCTAATCTCACCGCTTCTTAAACAAGCAGATACGCTCTCCGTGGAAAGGAGCAATCATGAGTATACTTGAAAATCCCATACCGAATGAGGTGTTGGATAATGCAACAAGCCCTCTCACCGATGACAGGGCAGCGTACAAAGACAGCACCTACGAGATCGTTTCAAAGGTGGCTTACCTGATTGGTGTGCCAAAACGCATCTTTGACAACGAACATGAAGCCCCAAAAGTTGAAGTATACAATCGGTTGGACAGTGATAAAACAGCTCGGATTATAAGACATCTTTGCATTGTACGAACTGCGATTGAGCGCAATTTCAAGCGCATCAATGAACGCATGAGATTCCAGTATGAGACCATTCTGAGTATGCCGGAATATGTTCCGCAGGAAAGCATAAACCAGCTAAGTCTTGACGGAGTGAACTTCATCAAAAACACCAGCAAAAAACTGTGCCAACACGTTGTCGAGATTAACAGGTTGATTTGCGATAGAATCAACAACTGCAAGAAGCTCTTTCCACTCTGGATAAATTGGGATTACATTAAAGCACTTTTCGTCATGCCTGATGGTTTGAAGGAAGATGGTACAAGAGTGGCTGCCGACATTTATTACTCTCATTTGCTTTTTTATCCCTATCAGATGTACATAAACTGGCAGCCGGAGGAAGTCGGCAACATTCTTTACAATGATAAGAAGTTCGTTACCTTGCTGTACAGTTGGAACAACGACTATTTCACCGAATATAGCAAAGTCTCAGATGCGGGGAGTTATATCAAAGGAAGTATTTATGAGTTTATTGAGAGCAGCGAAAAGACTGTTATCGTTGTCGATTGCGAAAACTCTGATCCCTACAAGCTGTGTGCTACCTTAAAAAACCTCGATCACGAGTATACACAAAAAATTGCGTCGATCATTCTCTTTAATGATGTGCATACCGCCTCCGCATGGAGGATATTAGACAGCTTCACCGCAATTCATGTTGAACACATGATGATTGAACGGGTGAAGCAAAGCAAGTCACTCGTTGATGTCATGCTTATTGCCCGAACTTGTCAGGAACACTACAAGAATAACGTCGATTCCTTTATTCTTGTTTCCAGCGACTCCGACTACTGGGGGTTAATCTCGTCTCTGCCGGAAGCACGTTTTTTAGTTATGATTGAACGAGAGAACTGCGGACCGGACTTGAAGAATGCACTTCTGAATGCAGGGATATTTTATTGCTATATTGATGACTTCTACTCTGGGAATGCCGAGGACATCAAGCTCGGCGCACTTTTCAAAGAAATGGAGCGTTATATTGACCAAACCATCAGGCTCAATATCAACGAGATGTTCAGTGCCGCTTTGAAGGCAACGCGCATTGAGATGAGTTCGTCTGAGAAAAAACAGTTCATCGCAAAGTACCTAAAAACAATGCAAATGGAAATTACAGATGATGGTGACGTGGTTTTGCAGTTGAAACGAAAATAAGTCCGGTATTTGGGACACTTGCTATGATAAAATAGAAATGAGGACAGGCTGGCAACCAACAAATGATCCTCAAGTATTGGAGATGAAGATATGGCATACCAAAGCGAAGCGGCTCTTGAACAGCAGTTTATTGAGCAACTGACCAAGCAGGAATATTCCACAGTCGCAATTCCTGATTATGACGCGCTGGTGGAGAACTTCAAAGTTCAGTTTGAAGCCTTCAATGCACCCAAACTTGATACGCCTATCACCGATAAAGAGTGGGAGCGTATCTTCAACCTCATGCTCGGAAAGTCTGTTTTCCAGAGCGCAAAAATCTTGAGGGATAAGTTTGTCCTTGAGCGTGAAGATGGTACAAAGGTATATCTGTCCTTCTTTGATCAGGACCACACGAAGAACATTTTCCAAGTCACTCATCAAACAACCGTGGTTGGAAAATACGTCAATCGTTACGACGTTACGATTCTCGTGAACGGCTTGCCCCTGATCCAAGTAGAATTAAAGCGCCGTGGCATTGACATCCGCGAGGCAGTCAATCAGGTCATGCGTTATAAGAAACACTCCTACAACGGGCTGTATCATTTCATTCAGCTCTTCATTGTCTCCAATGGTGTTGACACAAAGTATTTCGCCAATTCCGACAGAGACTTGATGTATAGTCTTGCTTTCTTCTGGACTGATTTCAATAACGTCCGCATCACCAATTTGAAGGACTTTTCGATTTCTTTCCTTGCAAGGGATCACATCATTAAAATGCTGACACGCTACACCATCCTAAATGATACCGATAAGATTTTGATGGTCATGCGTCCCTATCAGGTTTATGCCGTAGAAGCGCTGATCCGTCAAGCAACGCTTACAAACCGGAATGCGTATATCTGGCACACAACCGGCGCGGGCAAGACGCTTACATCCTTTAAGACTGCGCAAATCCTCGCAGCAAATCCGAACATCAAGAAAGTCATTTTCCTTGTTGACCGAAAAGACTTGGATTCTCAGACAACCGAAGAGTTTAACAAGTTTGAGGCTGGCTCCGTTGATGTGACAGATCGCACCGATGTCCTTGTCCGCCAGATGAAGGACAAGAACAGGCAGCTTATCGTCACCACGATGCAGAAGATGGCAAACGCTGTAAAGCGCCCTCAGTACGAGAAAGTAATGGACGCATACAAAGACGAGAAGGTTGTCTTTATCATCGACGAGTGCCACCGCAGCCAGTTTGGGGATATGCACAAGGACATTGTGCGGCATTTCAGAAAGGCACAGTTTTTCGGCTTCACGGGGACACCTCGGTTTGAAGTCAACGGTAAAACTGAGGGTAAAATCACGCAAACAACAGAAATGCTCTTTGGTGAGTGTCTTCACAATTACCTGATTAAAGACGCCATCTTCGATAATAATGTTCTGGGCTTCCACATCGAATACATAAAAACAATGGAGGGTGATTTCGACTGGGATGACCCGACACTCGCGGACGCGATTGATATAGGCGAACTCTATATGTCCGATGAGCGAATGTCTCTGATCGCCAATCACATCATCCAGAACCACAAGGCGAAAACCCGAAATGGACAGTATACGGCTATTTTTGCCGTGTCCTCTATTGATGCCCTTGTTAAGTATTACGACATTTTCAAGAAGATCAAGCATGACCTGAATATCAGCGGCATCTTCTCCTACGGGCAGAATGAGGATGCCGAGGGCAAGGACGAGCATAGCCGTGATTCGTTGGAGCGTATCATCAAGGACTATAACGAGATGTACGGAACCAATTTCTCCACGGATACGTTCTCAGCTTATCACAAGGACATCTCTGACCGAGTAAAGGGAAAGAAAACAAAGTCGCTTGATATTCTCATCGTTGTGAATATGTTCCTGACCGGATTTGACAGCAAGCAGCTCTCTGTCCTTTATGTGGACAAGGACTTGAAGTATCATGATTTGCTGCAAGCCTATTCCCGCACAAACCGCGTTGAGAAGGAAACAAAGCCCTTTGGCATTATCATTTGCTACCGCAACCTCAAAAAACGCACCGATGACGCGCTGACACTCTTCTCTAAGAGTCAAGATACCTCCGGCATTGTTGTTCCGGGGTATCAATACTTCGTGGAGAAGTTCAACGAAATGGTGATGAAGCTCAAGGAAATTGCTCTGTTTCCGGAGTCCGTTGACACAATGCAGAACGAGGACGATCAGAAGAAGTTTGTCGTGACCTTCCGTGAGCTGACAAAGTACCTCCAATCGTTGCAGACCTTTATTGAGTTCAGTTTCGATCAGGATGCTCTTATCATGTCCGAGCAAGAATATCAGGACTATAAGAGCAAATACCTCATGCTCTACTCAAGGCAAAAAACAGACCGCGAGGTTGTCTCCGTCCTGAATGACGTTGACTTCTGCATCGAATTGATGGAGAGTGACAGGATCAATGTCGCATACATCATGAACCTGATCCGTAACATCCACTTCGATGATCCCAAACAAAAGGATTACGATATTAAACACATTAAGGACGAGTTGGGGAGAACTGATAATCCGCAGTTGCTCCGGAAAGTCGAAATCCTGCAAGCATTCTTGGATCGTGTTGTTGTCGGCTTGGAAAGTGCGGATGAAATTGATGCAGCCTATAACGACTTTGAAAATGAAGCAAAGCGCGAAGAGATCGTTGCCTTTGCGAAGACCGAGGATATTGACGCATCCATGCTGACAGATATTATTTCGGAATATGAGTTTTCCGGCACAATGGATGCAGGAAATATCCGAGATCGGATTGAGAAGCCCTTGCCGCTTTTGAAGAAACGCTCCCTTGTAAATCGGATCGTTGATTTCATCCGACAGCACACAGAGAAATACCAATAAGGAGAGAGATAAATGGATAATTCGATTCAGGCTCATCAGAAGGAGCTTTGCAATAAGCTATGGGCAATGGCAAATGCCTTGCGCGGAAACATGGAGGCGTATGAGTTCAAGAACTACATCTTGGGCATGATCTTCTACTACTACCTTTCTGACCGGACAGAGAAGTATATGGCGAATCTTCTCAAGGATGACGGTATCGGTTATGAAGAGGCGTGGGCAGACGAAGAGTACAAGACCGCTGTTGTCGAAGAGGCGCTGCGCGATCTCGGCTATGTCATCGAGCCGCAGTATTTGTTCCGCAAGATGGTCAAGATGGTGGAAAACCGCTCCTTTGATATTGAGTTTTTGCAGAGCGCAATCAACGCCCTGATGGAGTCCACAATCGGAAACGATTCTCAGGAAGACTTTGACGGACTGTTTTCTGATATGCAGCTCGATTCCTCAAAGCTCGGTCATACTGTCAAAGACAGAAGTGCTGTTATGGCAAAGATCATCGCTTCGCTGGACGAAATCAACTTCGGCGTGGATGACACCAAAATTGATGTTCTTGGTAACGCCTATGAATATCTGATCGGTCAGTTTGCTGCAACTGCTGGCAAGAAAGCCGGTGAGTTCTACACGCCTTCCGGTCCTGCCGAATTGCTTTGCCGTCTGGCTTGCCTCGGTCTCACGGATGTCAAGGATGCAGCCGACCCCACTTGTGGCTCTGGCTCACTGCTGCTGCGTCTCAAGAACTATGCCAACGTGAGAAACTACTATGGGCAGGAATTGACCTCCACGACTTATAACCTCGCCAGAATGAACATGATTCTGCGCGGAATCCCGTATCGCAACTTTAACATCTATAACGGTGATACCTTAGAGCATGACTACTTCGGAGACATGAAGTTCCGTGTTCAGGTTGCAAATCCTCCGTATTCTGCAAATTGGTCTGCTGATATGCACTTCATGGAGGACGAGCGTTTCAATGAGTATGGCAAACTTGCTCCGAAGAGCAAGGCTGACTTTGCCTTTGTTCAGCACATGGTTTACCACATGGACGAGGACGGACGAGCAGTCGTTCTCCTGCCGCATGGTGTCCTGTTCCGTGGTGCTGCGGAGGAAGTAATTCGCAAGCACCTCATTCAGAAATTAAATGTTCTGGACGCGGTAATCGGATTGCCTGCAAATCTGTTCTTTGGTACGGGCATCCCTGTCTGCGTCCTTGTTCTCAAGAGAGAGCGAAACGGTAACTCTGACAACATTCTTTTCATTGACGCTTCCAGCGACTTTGAAGCAGGAAAGAACCAGAACATCCTTCGGGAGTGCGACATTGACAAGATTGTTGAGACCTACGAGCGCCGTCAGGATGTCGATAAATATGCTCATGTTGCGACCATGCAAGAGATTGAAGAGAACGGCTTCAACCTAAACATTCCTCGCTATGTTGACACCTTTGAGCCGGAACCTGAGATTGACTTGAATGAAGTTGCTGCTGAGATCCGCAAGCTGCAATCTGAAATCAAGGATATTGATGCGGAACTGAAACCGTTTTTTGATGAGTTGGGGCTGGATTTCCCCTTTGACGTGGAGGGCAAATAATTATGGCAAATGTATCCTCAAGTAACGGTCTTGAGAAGCGTCCGAAGTTAGCATTCAGAAGAGCAGATGGCTCAAGTTTTCCCAGTTGGAGTAGGACTTCTCTAAGCTCTATTATAGAGCCTTACTCGGAAAAGGTATATGGGGAACATAAGTATGAGGTCCTAACATCCTCTCGTGAAGGTCTTCAACGACAAGTTGATCACTTTGGGTCAGAGCAACGGCATGATACGGACGGATATAATGTTATTCCGTTCGGTTACTGCACATATCGCAATAGAAGTGATGACGGGAGGTTTGCTTTTAATATCAATACGATCAGTTCAAATGCGATTGTCAGCAAGTTCTATCCGGTTTTCCGTTTCACAAATGCAAACAGCCTTTTCATGTCTGAGTTTCTTAACTCATCATCACGAGCAAAGAAGAAATTATCTGTCCTCGCGGTCGGGACAAGTCAAGTGGTTCTTTCATTCGAGGCTTTGAAAGCAGCAGACTTCGATTTACCATGCAAGGACGAACAGGATAAAATAGCATCTTTTTTTGAATGTTTGAATAGGCGTATAGAGTACCAGCGGACTTTAGTAGATGCCCTCAAGAAGTATAAAAGAGGTGTCATGCAGCGCATTTTTCGCCAACTCCCTTCTCAGGATGGCGCAGAGTGGGCTTGTGTTCGTCTTGGTGATATTTTCAAAAAAGTTTCGCGCCGTAACGCAGATGGAGTAATAAAAAATGTAATTACCAACTCTGCGGAATACGGACTAATTCCTCAGCGCGATTTCTTTGACAAGGATATTGCAGTAGACGGAAACACAGCAAATTACTATGTCATCGAAAATGGAGACTTTGTTTACAATCCGAGAAAGTCAAATTCTGCGCCATACGGACCGTTCAATAGATATACTCTCAGTGAACAAGGTATTATCTCACCGCTATATACCTGTCTTGTGCTGCAAGCAGATATTTCTCCTTCATATCTCGCTTGGTACTTTAAGAGCGACGCATGGTACAGGTACATCTATGATAACGGCTCACAAGGCGTTCGTCATGATCGAGTATCTATGACGGATGATTTGCTTATGGGTATTCCTGTTATGTATCCCAGCCATGAGAAACAACTTTTGTACGCGGATATTCTTGATGTTGTGGAGACACGATTGCAAGCCACCCAAAAAACACTTGACCTTCTGAGTAAAACGAGGGACGGCTATATGAGGCAGCTTTTTATATAAAGAGCTGTTGTAATAGACCAGCTCTATTTGAAAGCAGATAATCAAGAACGCTTTGCGCTTTGTCTGCCCTTTGGTCAAGGGCAGACAGAAAATTGGCAATGCGACATTGTTCTTCGTAAACAGGCAAAGCAAGCTCAATTCTACGGCACTTTTCTTGGTTTAACTTTGGTTGTGCCGTGCCAGTGTTATAGCGTGTATAATCGAGACTTTCAAGTAGTTCACAAAGGAACTTAATATTCTGTCCTGCTTTAGGTCGCATTACATGAGCATGGTTGTTTACCCAATATTTTCCCTCTGCGATAAAACACAACGGCGTACTGCGATTAAGTATATTTGCCCCATCCTCACCAAGAAGGAGCAGCGGCTCATCGAAGATGAAATCATCAATATAGTCTATTATGCCCGATGCGCCGTAATATGGATATTGTCCTTGCCGTTTGGCTCTGTCCGCACTTTCAAGTGGTTTACGCTGTCCGTCCAGAAAATCCACTGCGTCTTGTAGCGTGCAGGATGTCCATTCTGGATATGGGCTTCCGGTTGCATCTGAGAACTTTAGCTGATGTGAAAGAATAGCCGCAACGACACCTCTTTTATACTTCTTGAGGGTTTCAACCAACTCCATTTGCCGCTCGATTCTCTTGTCGAGAAGCCGAATAAACGAAGCAATTACTTGCTGTTCGTGCAATACTGGCAAAAACATTTGGTATGAGCATAATGTCTTAAAATACAGTCTCGTTCTCGTACCTCCTTTTTTCTGCTGAATGCAGAATACGGAGAATAACGGTGACGAATTAAGTGTATCGACTAAAAAGTCCGTATCAAGGACTTCTTTTCTGACAGTAAACACGGGGTACTCTTTGCTTACCAAACCGTTTGCGACCAATCTATTGATATTGAAATGGAAAATATTATCATCGCTCATGTGGCGATATGTTATACAACCATACGGAAGAACACTAAACACCGTTGTCTCAGCGTTGGCTTGCTTATCTATAAAGTAATCCTCTTGAACAAATAGACCTTGCCTCGATGATGTTAAGAGCGGAAAACCGCTTTCTTGGGTAGCATAGTCAGACAGTTCGATCAACAGATTGCCAAGTTGTGCAGCTCTCCACGGCTCATCGAAGCCCGGAAAGCGCAGCTTCGGGCGCTTCTCAAGACCGTTACTTGAGGGTGTTAATGCCCTGATTATCCCTCCACCGGATAATGTTCGTGGAGTCCTGCAAACAAAAGTCAATAGCTGA
>ULML01007949.1_pt1 | contig 12059 bp, 9 predicted proteins | sample 1951651 | NCBI WGS metagenome assembly ULML01 (sample SAMEA4835549, study PRJEB28245) | human gut metagenome | biome: gut microbiome; material: fecal sample | place: Denmark | collected 2008
AGTAGATATGGCTTGTAAGAATGCTGAAATAGCTTTGAATGAGAAATTTGAATTAATCCAAAGAGATGAAGAAAGAACGATTGGAGCTAATGACGAATTAAAAGAAATTCTCCATCTAGATAAACTAGATCGTATTGAATTATTTGATAACTCTAATTTATTTGGTAGTTATAATGTTTCAGGAATGGTTGTATTTAAACATGGAAAACCAAGTAAAAACGATTACCGTAAATTTAAAATCAGCGTTGACAAAAACGATGATTATGGAACGATGAGAGAAGCTATTTACCGTAGATATTTTCGTGTTTTAAAGGATAATTTAGAACGTCCTGACCTAATTATCGTCGATGGTGGTACTGGTCAAATCAATGTTGCTAGAGAAGTACTAGATTCATTAGGAATGCAGATTCCAGTTGTGGGATTAAAAAAAGATAATCACCACGCAACCAGTAAATTATTAGCATTCGATCCATTACAAGAAATAGATATTGATAAACGTAGTAATTTATTTTACTACTTGGAAAGAATGCAAGATGAAGTCCATAACTTTACAATCCATTACCATCAACAATTACGCAGTAAAGGTGCTTTAGAAAGTGTATTAGACCATGTCGATGGAATTGGTGAAAAAAGAAAGAAACAACTACTTAAAAAGTATCATTCTACTTCCAAACTAAAAACAGTTAGTGTAGCGGAATTAGAAGAAGTATTGCCACAACAAGTAGCTCAAAATTTACATGATTTTTTACAAGAAATGGATAAATAAAAAATAGTATATGAAATGACATCATATACTATTTATTTTAATTTCATAGATTTATTGTCTAGTGATGCAATACATGTTCCATCAGTTTTATAAAGGGCAATTCTTTCTGCATTATTTACTCTAATTAAGCTTTTCACCAGTAAATCTTCAATGGATATAAAATTTGGAATATCAGTTTCATCCAATATTGGATTACATTCGGAAAGTCCAATCATGAATCCTTCAATCGTTTTACAATATTCACCAACTAAATAATGATCATGATAAAAATATACCATTCTGTATCCGTCAGGATATTTTTCACCGTGATTGTTGAACTGTAATTCTTCCGTTTTTATTTTCATAGTAAATATCTCCTTTTGATTATATTATAATTTTTTGACAAATATAATCGTAGTTGAAATCTTTCAAAGTTCACATATCAATATTCTCATTTTTATAAATTTATTTTAGTTTGATTTTGAAATGCTGTCAATATTTTTTATTATTCCTGTTTTCAAAATGACTTCTCATTTCGTAGATAATTTGTTATACTAATGGTAACAGAAACTAGGTGAGAGCACATAGTAAAAAAACGCGCCCAATTATGCAAATAACTTATTTTTATTTGTTACTTATCTTATGATCAAATTTATAAAAGAGGTAGTTATCATATTCCAAGTTGTACAGTTATAAAAGAATATGATAAAGGAGTATAGGAGTATGAAAAAAGTAATATTTATTTTAGGAATACTATGCTTTGCTATCATTGGAGTAGGAGTAGGGTATTGGTATGCCAATCAACTGGATCAAAAAGAAAAGCAAAAAATAGAAGAACAAACTATGAGCCAAGCACAAAAAATGTTAAATCAATTATATCAAGATGAAGAAAAAATAAAACCTCGTTTAGATATAACCAAAAAAGAATTAGATGCACTTCAAACATGTATTGATAAAATGAGTGATAATTCAGAAAGAAAACAATTAGAAAAACAATTTCAAAAAATCAAATCATTTTATAATTTACAACAAACTTTAAATCATTTCTTTGAAAATAATATTATCAAAAAAGGAATTACAAAAACAGATTTGTTAGCATATCAAAAGAAGTTAGAAAAAAGATCCCAAGTAGAACAATCATTATTAAAAGATAAATTAAATCAAGGAATTGAACAATTAACACAGACAGAGATGGCAATTTCAAAGTTAAGAAGTCTGTTTCAAGATGATGAATTATCTCAAGTGCGTGAAAATATCAATCGAAAAGAGTACAATGATGTGTATCAATTTATGAAAAGTTTACAACAAAATTGGGTATTTTCAGATTATGAAGAGAAATTTCAATTAGTAAATGAATTTATTACTAAAAAAGAAGAAGCGGCAAAAAGAAAAGCGGCGGAAGAAAGGGAAAGACAAAAACAGATTGCTTTAGCTGAACAACGTAAAAAAGAAGAAGAACAGCGAAAAATAGATGAAGCTTATGTTGAAATAACAGAAATTGAATTTATTAATCAAAGAACCAATCAAGTGTTAAATGGATGTGAAGCTGCATCCCTACTAATGTCACTTCACTATCGTGGATATGCAACGAATCATAATCTTGTTTCCTTTGCTAATGCTATGCCAAAACACGATACAGATCCTCATCAAGGATTTATTCATTCAATTTTTGACTTAGAACCTAAAAACGTCACCCACTGGATTGCTCCTGATGCATTAGCTCGTTTTGGTTCAAATTATGCGACAACTACGAACATCTCAGGGAGCTCACCAGAGCAATTAAAAGAATATATTAATCAGAGAAAACCTGTGGTGGTGTATACAACATCGAATTTTAATTATCCATCTACATGGGATGGGGAAGTACCTTTAAATTTACATGTTGTATTGTTAACAGGATATAATCGTATTACAGGAAATTATATTGTATTAGACCCATGGAGTGGCAGAAAATTAATTTCTAAACAGAAGTTTGAATCAATTTATAATTTAATGAGATATGCAGTAGTCGTTCAATCATGACTACTTTTCTCATGGAAAAACAGGAAATTTGTGGTAAAATGAAAGTGGTGATAAAAATGGCAAAAATTCATATTATGGATGAAATTCTCGCCAATAAAATTGCAGCTGGAGAAGTTGTAGAACGTTGTAGTTCTGTTGTAAAAGAATTGGTAGAAAATAGTATAGATGCACAGGCTACAGAAATTAAAATAGAATTAGTAGATGCGGGAACAAGAGAAATTAAAGTAACAGATAATGGTACAGGAATGGACCGAGAAGATGCAGTGAATGCTTTTGGAAGACATGCGACAAGTAAGTTAACATCAGAAGATGATTTATATCGTATTGAAACATTAGGGTTTCGTGGTGAAGCACTTCCTTCCATCGCTTCTGTAAGTGAGGTTACTCTTACTACATCAACAGGGGATGTAGGTACCATAGTAAAAATAAATGGAGGTAAATTAATATCAGTTGATCGTGGTGATGCCAGAAAAGGAACTATTTTTCAAGTGAAAAATTTATTTTATAATACTCCAGCACGTTTAAAACACTTAAAAAGTTTATATGCAGAACTAGGTAGTATTACAGACTATGTGAATAAAATTGCACTTTCTCATCCTGATATTAAATTTCGTTTAATTAATAATGATAATGAAATTTTAAATACAGATGGAACCAATCATTTATTAAAAACAATTAAGTCTGTTTATGGATTGAATGTTGCTCGTAAAATGATAGAAGTAAGTGCTAGCGATGATGATTATACAGTTTATGGCTATATTTCTATGCCAGAAGTCCATCGCTCTTCAAGAAATCACATGGTAACGATTGTCAACGGCCGTGTGGTTAGAAATCAAGAATTAAATCGTGTTATCAATGATGCTTATCACTCTTTTAAACCAGATACGAGATATCCAATTGTCGTATTAGAAATTCACGTTGATTCTAGTTTAGTAGATGTCAATATTCATCCTACTAAGATGGATATTAAGTTTAGTAAATTAGAAGAATTAAAAGGATTAATTACCAATATGATTCGTGAAAAGTTACACCATAAGAATTTAATCCCTAATGCTGATTTAGAAACTGAAGCAAAAGAAGAAATTAAAAAGCCAAAATATGTAGAACAGACACTTGTATTAGAAAAAGAAATTGCTGAGCCAAAAGAACCAGTATTGGATTTTGAAGAAGAGGAAATTCCTATTAATTCTGATTTGATAGAAGAAGAAACAGAAGAGAAACTTTTAGAAGAATCACAAAAAGAAAACAATCAAGAAATTGAAATGAAAAAAAGGATGCCAGAAATGTATCCTGTTGGAATTGTTCATGGTACATATATTATTTGTCAAAATGAAGATGGTATGTTTTTAATTGATCAACATGCAGCCAAAGAAAGAGTAAATTATGAATATTATATGAAGAAAATGGGAAATCCTAATATCGTATCAACACCATTATTATTTCCTATTACAATAGAATTATCTAGTTCTGAATTTGTCTTAGTGAAAGAAAAATTAGATGTGTTGAGAGATCTTAAATTTGTAGTAGAGGAATTTGGTTATCAATCATTATTAATTAAAGAACATCCAGCATGGCTACCACAAGATTATGTAGAAGATAGTATTCGTAAGATTATTGAAATTATTATCCAGGAAGGGAAACATTTTTCTATTGAAAAATTCAATGAAAAAGTCGCAACTATGATGAGTTGTAAACATGCGATAAAAGCCAATCAATATGTCGATATGAAAGAAATTGAACAATTGATTTACGATTTAAGAAATTGCGATAATCCATTTAACTGTCCTCATGGTAGACCGACTACTGTCTTTTTTACAAATTACGATTTAGAAAAATTATTTAAACGTAGTGGTTTTGAAAATTTAAAATAAAAAGGAGGAATTCTATGAATATTGATACAACGACAACATTTGCTCATGATAATGAATTTCAATTGGCCCTTACAATCGCAATACCAACTGGAAATCCACGAGGAATTATTTTATTTGTTCCGGGAATTTATGAGACGAGTGATATGTATCACTCAGTATATGAAACATTTTTAAAGGAACAATTTATTTGTGCAAGTTATGATCATCGTGGTACGGGAAAAAGTATCCATTTTGAAAATGAAATTGGATATTTAGGAAAAGATGGAGCCAATGGATTAGTACAAGATATTTACATCATGATTCAAACAATTTCTAAGATGTATTCTGGTCTTGCAATATTTTTGGTAACACATGATTATGCTAGTTTAATGGCTATCAATTTCTTAAAAGAATACGATGATCGTATTCGTGCGTTAGCTCTTATTAATCCAATTTCTTTATATTCAGGATTAAAACGTCAGAGATTATTTTATGAGTATACATCGATTATGACACCTACTTATTTTAAAAATCAATTTCTGAATCAGATGTTTTATAAAAAAGTAGAAAAGAGAAAAGGAGCTAATTTACCATTCTTATATACAACAAAAAGCTTATATCATTTATGTGAAGTAGGGTATATGATACAACACCAAGGAACTTATTATTTAAGAAATACTAATTTACCTATTTTTATGGGAGTAGGAGAAAAAGATCATATTCGTGAATACGGAAATGCGACGAAAAATCTTCTTTCAAATATTGGTTATACTAATATAGATTACCGTACATATCCAGAGGGAACCCATAACTTATTTCAAGATGATGAAACAAGCCAATTGTTACATGATTTATTGTTATTTTTTACTTTAAGTTTATAGACTGATACATGTATCAGTTTTTTTACTATTTGCTTTCTTTTTGAATTTATTATATAATAGGGGACAAATTTAAGGGGGAGTCATTATGACATCAAAATTTGATAAGAAAGTAGAAGTAGAATTACAATGTTTTCCTGAAATGTTAACTTTCTACGGAAAATGTTTTGATTTGTATCGTAAAGCGAAAAGTGAAGCGCTGTTCCGTACGCAATTGCAAGCAATTTGTCCAGAACCATATATCGATCAAATATTAAAACAAATTCAATCATTTATTAAGATAGTTACTATGAAACAACAAGAGGCGGATTATTTTTTGCAATTACAAAAAAAGATACAAGAGGTGATTGAAAAGCAAGGGGATAAATTATCTAAAACAGAACAACAAGTTGTTTCTATTTTGGTAAGTGCTCCTAATGAAGCTTCATTTTACAATCAATTAAAAGATAAATATCAACCAAAAACAATTAATATGTATTTATCACGTATTCAATATAAATTATTTGGAGAAAAACCTGTTTTTTCTAAGGAAGATTCTAAGGTGCCAGATAAAGCTTGGAATTTTAAAGATTATCAAGCTTTTCAAAATGTGTATGAAACATACAAACCATATTTTACTGCCAATGAACAATTAATGATGTCTTATTTCTTGTCATCACAAACAGATCAAGAGCTAGAACAAAAACTCAGAGATAGGATGTCAAGAAATGCGTTTGCACTATGTAAGACAAATTTAAAAAAGAAATTATTAAACCCAACTGATTATGTAAAAAAGACAAATCAATTGATGAATGAATTAAAATCATTGAAGTCTACTTATGAAACATATCAAATTTATCTTACAGAAAGTGAATGCCTTGTTATGGATGCAATTATTGCTTCTGATAGTCAAATAGAAGTAGAACAAAAATTACAAGGACAATTTGCAATTCATTCGATTCGAATATATGAATTGGATTTAAAAAGAAAATTATTAAACCCTGAGCAATTATTAAATCAAACAAATCGAAAATTAGAATCTTATCATAAATTAAAAAAAGTTTATGAAAATAACCGTAGTCAATTTACCAATAATGAATGTATGGTAATGGATACATTGCTATCTTCTAAAACAAATACCGAAGTATATTTAAAATTAAAAGATAAATTACCAAAGAAAATGGTTTCTATTTATAAACAGAGATTAAAACAAAAGTTATCTATGTTGAGTGAAACAGAAAAAGAGAAAAATACAAGCTCAATTTACTATTTATATCAACCATATATTCCAGAAGATTATCAAACAGCATATGAACATATTAATTCTTTAGATGAAGGAGAAAGAAAAAAGGATTCTGAATTATATGAAAAATACAGTGCTGTAAATCGTTATTTACTACGTTGTGATCAAGCTGTAAAACAAGGCAACTCTCTTCCTAGTTTTGTTGTTCGTAAGCAAACTACGAAACAAGACCCTAGAGAATTAAAGATTAATGCTTTGTTTCCTGGAGAAGTAAGAAATATGTTAGATTGCTCTATAGAACTTTCTGAAGAAGAAAGAAAGTTAGTTTGTTTATTTTATGGAATTGGAACGACAAAACATACATTAGAGCAGTTACAACAAATGTATTCTATTCCGAATCGTAATATTTTGAAAAATCAGATTTATAACTTAATCGAAAAATTGCAACATGGGAAAAAAGATGAACATCCAGAACAAAACGAGATGAGAAGAAAATTGAAAGAGAAATTTGTGTTAGGGAGTTTACAATTATCAAAAGGAGAAGTAAGACTATTAGATGCTTATTACGGATTGACAGGAAAGAAAAAATCAATCGAGGAATTATCTCGTATTTATCACACATCTAAAGCGTCATTGAAGAAAAAGATTCACTATGCATCTGAAACGGTTTTAAAAGCAAATACGTATACAAATCCAGCAATTGTGAAAGCACTTCAAAATATCTCTATAGAACCAGGTAAAGATAAACAGATTCAAGATCGCGATATTAGAGCATTACGTTTACCAATAAAACAGAGTATTTATTTAAATGTTTGTCCACTTTCCCCATCACAAAAGAAATTATTAGATTTGTTTTATGGATTATCTGATGATAGAGCCATTATGACTTCAGAAGAATTATCTAATAAATATCAAATACCACTTGATGCATTACGTTATTATCTCTATGAAACAGTTCGATATGTATTAAACTATGTTACTGAAATTGAGTTTCAAGAACAGATGAAAGAGAATGGGAAAATCAGTGAAGAGGACTTAGAAAAGAAATTAAAATTATCTAAAAAATAACAAAAGGAGTCAATTTGATTCCTTTTCTTTTCATATTTGTTGATAGAAAGAAAGAAAATATAGTATAATATTATAGATGAGGGAGCGTTGAATATGAAATTAAGTAATCAGTTTTTTTATACGTTGAGAGAAGATGCCAAAGATGAAGAAACAAGAAGTGGTAATTATTTAGTTCGTAGTGGAATGATTAAAAAAGTAGGTACAGGTATTTATCTTTTTATGCCTCTTGGTTTACGAGTTATGAGAAAGATTGAGAATATTATTCGTGATGAAATGAATCAAGCAGGAGCTCAGGAGTTGTTGATGCCATCATTAATTCCAGAAGATTATTATGTCCAAAGTGGAAGAAAAGAAGTATTTGGCCATGATATGTTTTCTTTAAAAGATCGTTATGACCGTGGTTATGTGTTAGGTCCTACGCATGAAGAATTATTCGTCTATGCAGCGAAAGAAATGATACATTCTTATAAAGATATGCCATTTAATATTTATCAAATTGCTAATAAATATCGTGATGAACCGCGTCCACGTTTCGGACTGATTCGTACTCGTGAATTTACCATGAAGGATGCTTATAGTTTTGATGTTGATGATGAAGCTTGTGATGTTTCTTACCAAAAAATGTTCCGTGCTTATCAAAATATTTTTGATCGTATTGGTTTAGATTATAAAATTGTAAAAGCTGGTACCGGAGCTATGGGAGGAAATTTGTCTGAAGAATTTCAAGCAGTTGTTGAAATTGGGGAAGATACTTTAGTACTTTGTCCAAATTGTGATTATGCATCTAATTTAGAAGTAAGTACTTGTATTGTCGATGAAACAGAAAGCTATGAAGAAGAAAAAGAAATGGAACTTGTTCATACACCAAATGCTGGTACGATTGAAGAAATTGCTAACTTCTTGCAAGAAGATAAAAGTCACTTTGTTAAAACATTAATTTACAAAATAGATGATAAATTTTATGCATGCTTAATTCCAGGTGATCGTGATTTAAATGAAGAAAAGTTAAAACAGTTATTACATGCCAAAGAGGCTGTTTTAGCAAGCCCGGAAGAAGTGGAGAGAATTACAAAAGCAAAGGTTGGCTTTGCTGGACCAGTAGGATTATCTATTCCAATTGTAATGGATCATCACATTCAAATGATGAAAAATTTTATTGTTGGTGCTAATAAAAGTGATTACCATTATAAAAACGTAAATTTAAAAGACTTTAAAGTGAAAAAAATGGGAGATATTATTAACGTTCAAGAAGGTGATTTATGCCCTAAATGTGGTGCAAAATTAACATTTAAAAAAGGAATTGAATGTGGTAATACATTTAAATTAGGAACGAAATATTCAGAGAGCCTGGGTCTAAATTACTTGGATCAACATAATCAATTAAAACCAGTGGTTATGGGATGCTATGGAATTGGTCTAGCTCGTATTATGACTTCTATTGCTGAACAAAGAGCAGATGATATGGGAATTGCTTGGCCAGTCCAAATTGCGCCATTTGAAATTGCTTTAGTTGTTATTAATCCAAAAGATGAGGTTCAAAAGAAAATTGCAGATCAATTATATCAGACAATTGAAAGTATGGGCTTTGAAGTAATCTATGATGATCGTAATGAAAGACCAGGTGTTAAATTTAAAGATATGGAATTAATTGGTATTCCAGTACAAGTAACAGTTGGTAAAAAAGCTGGAGAAGGAATGATTGAAATCAAAAAACGTGGTGGTGAAAAAGAAGAAATTACGATTGATTTATTAAACGAAAAAGTAATTGAATATTTAAATCAGTAAGAATCAATACATATTGATTCTTTTTTTTATCTAAAATATGACAAAAAAGGAACAATTCCCATGGCATAATAAAGATGGTGATATTATGAAAAAAGCATATCTTGTACCTGTGGTATTATCAATTGTAATCGGATCTGTAATTGGAAAAACAATGTGTGATGAATATCATACGACAAGTGAAACGAAAAGTGTTTTTCAAACCACAAATTCTTTAAAAGTATATTATTTACAGTATGGAGTTTATTCCAATGAAGAAAATATGAAGAAAAGTGTATTGAGCCTTCCATATTATATTTATCGTATCGAGGATAATCAATATCATGTTTATATTGGTGTTACTAGTAAAGAAGAAAATGTAGTTAAGTTGCAGGATTATTTTAAATCTTTCGGGTATGTTACTTATAAGAAGGAAGGATATATTAAAAATCAAGAATATATGGAAAAGTTAAATACTTTGGATGAGATGTTAATGAAAGTAAGTGATCAAGAAACAATTAATGAAATTAATCAAAAAATATTAGAAAGTTATAAGGAGGAGTGAGATTGAATTTAAAGATAAAAGAAATACCGCAAGATGAAAGGCCGAGAGAGCGTTTACTTCGTTATGGAAGCGAGCAGTTATCGAACGAAGAGCTATTAGCTATTTTATTAAAAACAGGAACAAGAGATATGAGTGCTAAAGTATTAGCTTCTTATCTTTTAAAAGAATTAGGAAGTATTTCAGCATTACAACATACTTCATATCAAGTTTTAGCGCATATGAAAGGAATTGGTAATGCCAAAGCTTGTACTATTTTAGCAGCCATAGAATTAGGAAAAAGAGTCTTACAAAAAAAGTCTATTTTATTTCAGAAATTTGAAGATGCCTATCAAGTTGCTTCTTATTATCAAGATAAAATTGGAACTTTAAAACAAGAATACTTTATCTGTATTTATTTAGATGTCAGTAAGAAACTCATTCATGAAAAAGTACTGTTTATTGGAACATTAAACCGTAGTTTAGTACATCCTCGTGAAGTATTTAAAGAAGCATATCAAGTGAGTGCTAGTTCGATTATATGTATTCATAATCATCCAAGCGGAGAAGTGTTACCAAGTAAAGAAGATATGGTATTTACATCACAACTTGTCAAAGTAGGAAAAATGCTTGGAATAGAAGTGATCGATCATATTATTATTGGAGAAGATAAATACTATAGTTTTTTTGAAAATAATCGAATAGCACTTTAAAAAATAATTGATTTATATTATAATGAATAAAGGTGATTTTATGTACGAGAAAAAGACGATCAATAAAAAATATATAATTTTGATTGCAGTGTTCGTGGTAGCTTTAGTACTAGGAATCACAAATGCGATTATTATGAATAAAGAAAATTTAAGTCCATTTGAAAAATCCATTAAAGATGCGACTTTAGCAGTTACTAAAATTCTTTACAAACCAGTTGAATTTGTCAAAGATAAGATGAAAGAACATAGTGAAAAACAAGATTTGTATGAAAAATATAAAGAATTAGAAAAGAAAGTAAAAGAAACGGACTTAATTCAAAGTGAAAAAGAAGAATTAGAACGAGAAGTAGAAAATTTAAAAAAGACATTAGGATTGAATCAGACATTATCGGAAAGTAGTTATTTAAATGCAACAGTTGTCAATCGTAATTTAGGTTATTGGTATAATACCATTACCATTGATAAAGGAAGTTATAATGGGGTAGAAAAAGATATGCCTGTTATTGTCAGTGAAGGGTTAATTGGCAAAGTAACAAAAGTAACTAACTTTAATAGTACAGTAAAATTAATTACAAGTGATGATGTGAATAATAAAACTTCTGTGAAAATTAAAGTTGGGGATAAGTTTGTATACGGTTTATTATCTGGTTATGATAAAAAGAAGAGAACTTTTATCGTAGAGGGAATTAGTGATAATACAGAAATACCAAAAGACTCTGTCGTTACAACAACAGGAATGGGAGATTCATTCCCAAGTGGAATTGTCGTTGGTACCGTAAAAAGAGTGACAACAGATAATTTTGATTTAGCAAAAACAGTGGAAGTTACAAGTAATGTCGATTATGACGATTTAAGTTTTGTTACAATTTTGAAAAGGAAGGCATAACGATGCAGTTAGCAATTATTGTGACAATTCTTTCTTTCTTCTTAGAAAGTTTAGTTAGTAATTTTGTTTCTATTAATAGTAATTTGTTTCTTCCACTTTTTACAATTGTTGCTCTTGTGATTATTTACCCTTACTTTAAAAAAGATCGTTCTAATTACTATAAAGTAGCGGCAATACTAGGGTTATTTTACGATATTGTTTTTACAGATACATTGATTTTAAATTTATTTCTCTTTTTAATGACAGCATATTTTATTACGAAGATGAATTATATGCTTTCTAATAATTATTTCAATGTAGCCCTTATGACTGTTTTAGCAATTGCTTTTTATCGTTCTATTTCCTTTTTTGTATTAGTAATTATCGGTTATTT
>ULML01057710.1_pt1 | contig 11924 bp, 8 predicted proteins | sample 1951651 | NCBI WGS metagenome assembly ULML01 (sample SAMEA4835549, study PRJEB28245) | human gut metagenome | biome: gut microbiome; material: fecal sample | place: Denmark | collected 2008
AGGTTCCGGAAGGTGATGCCGTTGCCTTCCACCTTCAGCGTATAGGTGCGGAAAGTGCCCATCGCATTGATGTTGGCATGGTCGTCGTAGGAGATGACGGTACCTTCGCAGCTCTCGCCCACGAAGTCCACATTCTGCAACCACGAGGGCACGACTACCTTCTCCTTGTAGAGCCCGTTCCTGACGAGCACCGTCACCCGATAGTCCATGAAGGCACGGATACCTTCCATGGCCTCCGTCAGCGTCCGGTAGTCGCCCGAACCGTCGCGCGCCACCACAATCGTATCTTTCCACTGCCCGGCGGCCACGGACGGCAGACTTCCTCCCAACCACAGGAGCAACATCCACATCCAAGGAGAAAAACAGGACAAACCGGCCTTGCTTCGCCGGCAAAGAGACTTCTGTTTCATGCGTTCAATCTTTACGGGTATCAGACATGTTTCATTTCAAGAAACAAAAGTAACGGTTTCCCTCCAAAGACTTGTGTATTTTTTCGGTAGAGATGGTGCATTATTTGGTTTTCGTGTACGAGAACGAGCAATTTCGTGCACGCAAACGACAAAAAATGTGCAAAATCGTCCTTTTTTCCAATAATTAAAGGCTTTCTCTTTTGATTAATCAAGAAAAGAGCTAAATTTGACACCGCAATTTAATTCATACCATCGTAAAACATCTAATGTAATCATATCAAAAACAAAAAAGAATGGAACAAGTATTCGGCTATATCATCGGCCTGGGAGCATCGGTCATGATGCCCATTATCTTTACAATTATCGGTTTGTGTATCGGGATGAAATTCGGAAAGGCACTGAAATCGGGCCTCTGCGTGGGTGTCGGTTTCGTGGGTTTGGGTGTAGTCACCGCCCTGCTGACCAACAACTTCGACAATCCCCTGAAAGCCATTTCCGACCTCTACCACCTGCAACTGAACGTATTCGACATGGGCTGGCCCGCCGCTGCCGCCGTAGCCTACAACACGGCCGTCGGTGCCTTGATCATCCCCATCTGCCTGGGCGTGAACCTGCTGATGCTCATCACCAAGACCACACGGACGGTGAACATCGACTTGTGGAACTACTGGCACTTTGCCTTCATCGGCGCCGTGGCCTACTTCGTGACCGGTGAGAGCCTGGCTTGGGGCTACTTCGCCGCCATCGTCTGCTACGTCATCACGCTGGTATGCGCCGACCTCACGGCAGACAAGTTCCAGAAATACTACGACCTGGACGGTATCTCCATTCCCCAGCCGTTCTGCCAGAGCTTCACTCCCTTCGCCATCCTCATCAACAAGGCACTGGACAAGATACCCGGCTTCTCCAAGCTGGACATCGACGCCGACGGCCTGAAGAAGAAGTTCGGCGTGATAGGCGAACCGCTCGTGCTGGGTGTCATCGTGGGTATGCTCATCGGATGGGCCGCCCAGCTGGACATCAAGAAGATTCTCTTCCTGGGCATCACGATGGGTGCCGTGATGGAGCTCATCCCGCGCATCACCTCCCTTTTCATCGAAGGTCTGAAGCCCATCTCCGAAAAGACTTCCGAGCTGGTGAAGAACAAGTTCAACGGCAAGAAGGTACACATCGGCATGAGTCCGGCCCTCGTCATCGGACACCCCACCACGCTGGTAGCTTCCGTCATCCTGATACCGGTCATCCTCGCGCTGGCCGTCTTCCTCCCCGGCAACCAGTTTCTCCCGCTGGCCTCACTGGCAGGTATGTTCTACCTCTTCCCCATGGTGCTTCCCTTCACAAAGGGTAACGTACTGAAGACGCTGATTGTCGGCCTGGTGACGCTCATCATCGGCCTCTACTTCGTGACCGACATGGCGCCCGACTTCACGATGGCCGCCAACCAGGTATATGCCGAAACCCATGACCCCGCCGCACACATTCCCGACGGATTCGCAGGCGGTGCCCTCGATTTCGCTTCCTCTTTCTTCGGATGGACCATCTACCGGGGCGTCAAACTCTCGTATGTAGGTGCCGGCCTGCTCACGCTGATAGCCATCGTGCTGATGCTGGTCAACCGCCGCGCCATCATCCGCAGCGAGAAAGAAGCCAAGCAGGCAGCCTGATGAAATCAGGAAAAACAGGATATTAATCAATTATTATAAAATCGAATATGAAAAAATTAGCAATTGCAATGATGTTAAGTGCAGCAGCCTTATCGGCCAATTCCCAAGTGAACTACAAAATGCAGGTAGCCTGCAACCCCCAAGATGTCAAGACGTACGACACCAACCGTCTGCGCAACAGTTTCCTGATGGAAAAAGTAATGGTACCCGACGAAATCAACGTCACCTACTCCATGTACGACCGCTTTATCTTCGGCGGCGCCATGCCTGTACAGAAGGAACTGGTTCTCGAAACCATCGACCCGCTGAAAGCCAAATACTTTCTGGAAAGAAGAGAGCTGGGTGTCATCAACATCGGCGGTGAAGGCATCGTAACCGTAGACGGCAAGGAATATACCCTGAACTTCAAGGAAGCCCTCTACGTGGGAAGAGGCAAGCAGAAAGTGACCTTCAAGAGCAAGGACGCTTCCAACCCGGCCAAGTTCTACATCAACTCGGCTACAGCCCACAAGGAATACAAGACGCAGCTCATCACCATCGACGGCCGCAAGGGCTCGCTGAAGGCCAACTCCTTCCCCGCAGGCAAGATGGAAGAAAGCAACGACCGCGTCATCAACCAGCTGATTGTCAATAACGTACTGGAAGAAGGTCCCTGCCAGTTGCAGATGGGTCTGACCGAACTGAAGCCGGGCAGCGTATGGAACACCATGCCGGCCCACACACACAGCCGCCGCATCGAAGCCTACTTCTACTTCAACGTACCGGCAGGCAACTCCATCTGCCACCTCATGGGTGAACCGCAGGAGAACCGCCTCATCTGGATGCAGAACGAACAGGCCGTCATGTCACCCGAATGGTCAATCCACGCCGCAGCCGGCACCAGCAACTACATGTTCATCTGGGGTATGGCCGGAGAAAATCTGGACTATGGCGACATGGACAAGATCACTTATCAGGAAATGAGATAACCCTCTCTTGACACTCTATAAACAAGCATGGGCTCCGGCTCATGCTTGTTTGTATCACTTTGTGCAAAGATTCAACCAATTTTTGCACAAAGACTTGTTTGCAGAACTGCTATTTTTGCACAAAATAAAAACTAATCTATTATCATGAGTACATTCCAACAAGCTGTGGGCAAGATGACCAATTACCGTTGGACCATCTGCGCCATGTTATTTTTTGCAACAACGGTCAACTATCTGGACCGCCAGGTGCTGTCACTGACCTGGAAAGACTTCATCGCCCCCGAATTTCACTGGACGGACGCCCATTACGGTGACATTACCGCCATATTCTCCCTGGTTTATGCCATCGCCAACCTGTTTGCCGGCCGTTTCATCGACTGGATGGGTACCAAGAAAGGCTACCTTTGGGCTATCTTCATCTGGTCGCTCGGAGCCTGCCTCCATGCCGTCTGCGGCTGGGCCACCGAACACGTGGTAGGCATCCACGATGCAGCCGAAATGATTTCAGCCACTGGTGCGGTAGCCTCCACCATTGCCATCACGAGTGTCTACTTCTTCATCGCCGCACGCATCGTGCTGAGCATCGGCGAGGCAGGCAACTTCCCCGCCGCCATTAAAGTGACAGCCGAATACTTCCCCAAGAAAGACCGTGCTTTCGCAACTTCCATCTTCAATGCCGGCTCTACCATCGGAGCACTGGTAGCTCCCGTCAGCATCCCCTCGCTGGCCCGCTACTTCCAAGGCATCGGCATCGGCAACGGCTGGGAGATGGCCTTCATCGTCATCGGTGGATTGGGCTTCATCTGGATGGGGATGTGGGTATTCCTGTACAAGAAGCCCGAAGGCAATCCGCGTGTCAATGCTGCCGAACTGGCTTACATCCATCAAGACAAACAGACTGAAAAACAGGAAACTGCCGCTTCTCCGAAAGAAGAACGGAAAATGAGCCTTTGGGAATGTCTGAAGTACCCGCAGGCATGGGCCGTAGCCATAGGTAAGTTCATGACCGACGGTGTGTGGTGGGTCTTCCTCTTCTGGACTCCCGCCTATATCTCGGACGTCTATGGCTTCTCGTCCGACAGCGGGACAGCCCAGCTGCTGATATTCGTGCTCTATGCCATCACCATGTTGTCCATCTACGGCGGCAAGCTGCCTACCATCATCATCAACAAGACAGGACTGAACCCATACGCCGCCCGCATGCGCGCCATGTTCATCTTCGCCCTGTTCCCGCTGCTGGCCCTGTTTGCACAGCCCTTGGGCGAATACTCCTACTGGTTCCCCATCATCATCATCGGTATAGCGGGTGCAGCCCATCAGTCCTGGTCGGCCAATATCTATTCAGTGGGCAGCGACATGTTCCCCAACAGTGCCGTGGCTACCATCATCGGCTTGGGAGGTATGGCAGGCGGTATCGGTTCCTACCTCATCAACAAAGGTTCGGGTATGCTGTTCACCTATGCTGCCGGTACGACCATGGTGGACGGACAGGAAGTGGAAATGACGAAGGCCCTGCTGGCCCAAGGCGCTGAATACGTCCAGCCGGCCATGCAGTTCATGGGATTCGAAGGCAAGCCGGCCGGTTACTTCATCATCTTCTGCATCTGCGCCGTCGCCTATCTCATCGGCTGGTGCATCATGAAGATACTGGTACCGAAGTACAAACCCATCGTACTCGACTAAGCAACGATCCTTGTCCCCCAATAAAAAAGAGGCTGCATCAGCAGAGGACGACAAAAAGACGTCCGACTCCTGATGCAGCCTCTTTGATTCATATGGATTAAAAAACATCCCCAAGAAGGGAAAGGGCAAAAAAAAGGGAAGTCTCACGACTTCCACAATTCTTCTAACCTTAAATCTAAATCTCTATGAAAAAAACGTGTCGCAAAAATAGTAAATATTCTTATAAGCCCATAACATTTCGGCTTTAATTTTTGCAAAAACGAAGCAAATCAGCATAGATTGGATTCAATTCCAACAATTCGGGCACTCCCACAATGAACATTTGTTTTCGGGCACGGGTGAGAGCCACGTTCAGTTTACGGTCGACCAGCACCCCATTGTCTTCGGTCAGATTAGCCAGGAACTTCAATTGATAGGGACGGTTCACACAAAAAGAATAAATGATGACATCGCGTTCACTGCCCTGAAAGCGCTCCACTGTATCGACCAGGATGTCGTCCAGCTCAGCGATCCCCAATGCTTCAATTTCTTTCCGAATGAGGGCAATCTGACTCCGATAGGGCGTAATGATCCCCAAGGTAGTTTGCGGAGAGAAATCACCCAAAGCCGTATATTGCCTGTAGACGGCATCCGCCAGACGGGCGACAATACAGGCTTCCGAATGATTCATCTTAACCGACTGGCTGGCAGGTCCTGCCACCGAAGGCAAAAAAGCCACCCTACGGGTCAGCACGGATGCCAACGGATGATGCTCCAAACCAGGTGCCAACGCCAGACACCCATGCTGGTGAGGCAGCCCAATCGGCTCCAGCAATCCACCATAGAAAGCCCGACTGGGAAACAAAGCCACTTCCTCGTTCATACGTCCCTGACGGCAAAGCATGTCGTAAGCCGGCTCGAAAAGAAAGGCATCGCGTCCCTCAGCCTTATGATGGGCAGACAGGTGGCGGTACAGACGTTCGAACAAGGAGTCCTTCAGATTGTACAGCCCAACGCTTCTCAATTCTTCATCGCAGACCTCCGACTGGTCGGAAGGTTGCTGCACAACGGCAGGCAGTTGTTTATGATCGCCTATCAGGATAAATTTGCCGATGGCCTCCCGACCCTCCTCACCACAAGTACAGAGAAGCCCCAGCAGTTGGGGTTCCAAAATCTGTGTGGCTTCGTCCACGATGGCTACATCGAAATGCTTCAGACGGAAAAGGTCCGGCTTGGCCGAAAGAGTGGCTACCGTCCCTACAAAGATCCTGCAACGGGTTATGCGCCCCTGTACTTCACGACGGTTGGCACACGCTGCCAACACATTCTCTATCAGATGCGGACGATAGGCCTCCTCACAAGCCAGTTCGCTGCCGATGCGGATGTAGTCAACGGAAGGTCCGATGGCCGAAAGGGTCTTGCAGATTTCGTCCACTGCCCGATTGGTATAGGACATGAGCAAGATCTGCTTTCCCTCTCCGTAGAAAGCCTCTACCATGCCCCGCAAGGCACGTGAAGTTTTCCCCGTACCAGGAGGACCTATCAACAAAAAGAAATCGCGGGCAGCCTTTGCCTTGAGAATGATACGCGCAAAATCATCGGTACAAGCCCGTATCGCCTCGTCAGACACCGCATCGAACGCGGGCGGACGCTGACCCAACAAAAGGTCACGCCGCCGCTTGGGCGCCGCAAGAAATGCCGAAAGCCCCTGATACATGCTGCGGAAAGAGGTATCCATAAAATCGTGCTCCACCGCATAGCGGCTGTCCACCGGCAACACTCCCGCATTCTGTTGCGAAGCACGCAGGCGCAGGCGGAGGGTCTGCTCGGATATGTATTCTATATTCCCCTTGAACACCATTTTATTGGTCACGTTGTCCTGTTCGGCGTTACGCTCGTAAAGGACAACAGCATCTCCCGCACGAAAATTGGCAGGAATCTCCTCCCTACCTGTCTTCCTGGCCAACTGCAGGTAGGGTTTGTGGGCATCGGCGGCATGATTGTCCTGAATGGTCAGGTCGTAAAGGATTTCACCCGCCTCGCACTTCTCGTCGAGCGTTGCCAGCCACAGAGAAGCGGCTCCCGTGCGGCTCAATCCCTCCACATCGCCCGACTTCGACGTATAAAGTTCCTTCGTGATGAAATTGTAGAGCGTATAGAAATATTTTTTTTCCAACGGCGACAGGGCAGACAACCGCTCAGACAGGCGCTGGATGGGCGGGCACAGGTAATCCCGCCAAAACTTGCCATCCAGCTTGCGTTCGTTCAAGACATCGGGACGCAAGTCTTTGAACTTGTTTGCTGTATACTCCACGCTGTTACGCAACTGGACGGCATACTCGGCCTCGACAATGCGGTTGCGCACATTCATGACCCTGCGCACCATTGCCCACGAGGGGCGTGCCGGATAGAGCAACGGATAACGTGTGTAAAGCAGGTAAGCCTTCACCCGACGGTGATCCATCCCCATGGAATACTCCAATACGGCCTGGTAGAGCAACATCTGCACACGATTGTTTTCCTTGGGTTCTACCTTACCGCGGATGGCATATTCGTCGGCCTTGCCCGACTTCATCTCGATGAACGACGTCATGTCGCGCTGCATGTAGTCGAGGCGGCCCTGCAACCCCAACGCTTCACAAACGTACGAAGGCTCGAGCACGGCATCCTTTCGGTCGAGCCCATACCCAGGTGCAGGAAAGGTATCCTTCACCGTCCGACGGATATTGTCGAAATGCAGGCGGCAATCGGCAAAGAACTGCCTTTCCTTCGCCGCATCACGCAACTCCGCACAAGCCGCCAACTCCAGCGGATAGGTGCGGAAAGCCTTCTTCATGCATGCCAGATAATCGGGCTCGTCCTCGGCATGAATCCATTCGTCCAGGAAAAGGTTGGCAATGTTACCCAGCAACAACGGCCGCGTATTGTCCGATGGCTGAAGGCGGGCCAGGACGTAATTGGCGGGATGATGGCCATACTCCTTGAAACATTCGGCCAGCGAACTGATATCGATCAGGTAGTCGGGTTCGAGAATGATGAACGAAGGAGTCAGTATGCCCTCCCCGTCGACCACCACATCCAGCAGATTGACCTGCGCATGACGCCACAACAAGGCACAGGTCTCGCTGAACTCATCGTTGACATCGGGCACGTTGTAGCGCACCTTGAGCCACTCGTCCGAAAGGGTGTCAAGAGGCTGTACATAGAGAAAGGTTTCGTCTGAATATTGGAAACACACACGCATGCGCTTCACCCGATGCCCCAAGGGCATCGCCACATACGTAGCGTCGGCTCGCGGAAGGAGCTGATAAAGTGAGGAAGGAATGTCCTCCTGCGTCAGGAGCCTGATGAAGAAAGCCAGCGTCTTCACGTCGCGAAGCAAATCCTCGCGCAGGGGCACCTGTTCATGATTGAGTACGCGGTTGGAGGTCAAGCGGAAGGTGTGCAGACGGTTCTGCTCCCTGACAGAAAGGCCGACTTTCGCCGCGACGTAGCTGATGCGTGCGGAGAGGTCGGTCATCTGCAAACTGCCGTCTGCCATCTGTGCATGGCACAATTGCTCCAGCAGTTCACGTAATTGTCGATAAGCCACTTCCAGGGGCACATCGTCCCTGCAAGCGTCCAGCAGTCGGTCGTAATATTCCTTCACTTCATTCTTCATGAAAGCAAAGATAATGCAAACCGAAAGGAATAAAAAATAAATAAGCGGTTTTACGCCTTTATTTCCCTAAACGGACGACCGAAATGGGTTCCATGCTCATTTCTTCTGATTTCTCGGCTTCTTGCTGGCTTCGCTCAGAGCTTCTTCCTTCTCGTAAGCGGGTACATGATGCTTATCTTTGGGTTTCTTTGGCTTTTTGTTTCCTGCGGCTCCCATAAGGCAATCCTCCATTTTTTAAGGGTTAAACAATCAAATTCAATTCTGCCTACCCCCAAGCAAAGAATATGCCAATCCTCCCCGTTGTCCGTTAAATTAGATAAAACCTGTCTATTCTTCCTTTTCTGCTTCCTCATCAGCAGGTTTGTCCTTGATCATCAGGATGCTCAACTCGTAAAGCAAATAGAGGGGGATGGATACGACGGCCAGCGTAAAGGGGTCGCCCGTAGGGGTAATGACCGCTGCCACAATGACGATCAGCACCACCGCATGACGGCGATACTTGCGCAACAACCGCTTGTGCACGATGCCCAGCAGGGACAGCAACCACGTCACCAACGGCAATTCGAACGCCGCCCCCATGCAGAGTATCAGCATCATAAAGTTGTCGATGTAGGAGTTCAGCGAAATCTGGTTCTCGACAAGCGCGCTGAGCTGATAGGTGGAAAGGAAACGCAACGTCAGCGGATAGACCATGAAATAGCCCAGCAGGACGCCCAAGAAAAACATCACCGTCCCAATGCCCAACGCCTTGCGCACGCCACGCATTTCATTGGGATAAAGGGCAGGACTGACAAAACGCCATATTTCATAAAACACGTAGGGAGCCGCCGTCACGACCGACATCCAGAAGGCGGTGGACATGTGGATCAGAAAAGGAGCCGCCAGATTGATGTTGACCAGCTTTACATGAAACTCCTGCGTAAAGAACTCGTCCTTCAGGTGGAAATGCTCTCCGATGGAGCGCAACAAGTGATAGAAGACGAAATCGTTGTTGCAGGGAGCCAACACCACCTTGTCGAACAGATAGGGCATGGCCGCAAAATAGACCACAGCCAACACGAACCATACGCAAAGCACCCTGATAAGCACCTTACGCAGTTCGTCCAGATGTTCCCAAAAGGTCAGTTCCTTGCCGTCCGACATGCTTCAGGTCATTTCTTGTCCTTGTCGGCAGCAGGTGCGTCGATGTCGTCCTTGGCCTTGTTGATCTCTTCCTTGGCTTCGTTCACGCCTTCCTTGAAACTCTTCACGCCTTTGCCCAGCCCTTTCATCAGTTCGGGTATCTTCTTGCCGCCGAAGAGCAGCAGAATAATCACTGCGATAATAATCCATTCCGAGCCGCTGGGCAAAAATCCCAATAAGAGTAAATTAGTCATGGTTATTTCTTTTACTTTTTATATGATTTGTGTGGGACAAAGATAATGCAAACCGCGAAAAATACAAAATTCATTGCCCCAATTTTCCAAGGACTGTCAGTCTTGAAAATACACCCGCTTGACACGCGTCGATACGCTCGTCAACACTTCATAAGGAATGGTTTCGAGCACATCGGAGAGAACGGTCACAGGCAGATGGTCGCCAAAGATCTCCACCGGGTCGCCCTCCTTGCAATCAATGTCCGTCACATCGATCATGCACACGTCCATACAGATGTTGCCCACGTAGGGTGCCCGATGTCCGTTCGCCAGGCAATAGGCATGCCCGTTACCCAGACGGCGGTTGAGGCCGTCGGCATATCCGATGGGCAAGGCGGCGATGCGCGACGGGCGCTCCAGATGCCCCTTGCGGCTGTAGCCCACGGTATCTTCCTGCGGCACATCGTGTATCTGCAGGATGGTTGTCTTCAGCGTGCTTACATTATTCAATATCGAGTTGTCTATCGGGTTGATGCCATACAGGCCGATGCCGAGCCGCACCATGTCGAACTGCGCGCCGGGGAAGCGTTCGATGCCCGCCGAGTTGCAGATGTGACGCAATATCTTGTGCGGGAAGGCATCCTGCAGCACCTTGGCCGCCGCTTCGAACGTCTCGATCTGCCGCCGCGTAAAGCTGTCGAACACAGGCGAATCGCTCCCCACCAGGTGCGAGAAAACCGAACGGACCAGCACCGCATTCTGTCCGCGCAGGCGCTTGACCAGCTCCGGCATGTCCTCGGGCGCAAAGCCCAGGCGATGCATGCCCGTATCCAGCTTGATGTGGATGGGGAAATGCGTGATTCCTTCTTTCTCCGCCTCCTTTATGAGGGCTTCCAGCAGGTGGAAGCTGTACACTTCGGGCTCCAGCTGGTAGTCGAACATGGTCTTGAAAGCCGTCATTTCGGGGTTCATGATGAGGATGTTGGACGTGATGCCCGCCTTTCTCAGGTCCGAACCTTCATCGGCCACGGCCACGGCCAGATAATCCACGTGATGCTCCTGCAACGTCTTGGCTATCTCGTAAGAACCCGCCCCATAGGCCGAGGCCTTCACCATGCACACCATTTTCGTCTCGGGCTTCAACTTGCTGCGGTAGTAGTTCAGATTGGCCACCATCGCCCCGAGGTTCACTTCCAAGATGGTTTCGTGCACCTTCTTTTCAAGAGCCTCGCTCAGAGCGTCGAAGCCGAACTTGCGCGCCCCCTTGATGAGTATCAGCTCCTTCTCCAACGTCAGCTCCTTGCGGGCAATGGCCTGCAACAACGCCTTCGTATCGGGATAGAAGGACTTCTCGATGGAGAAGCAGTCGGCACAGGAAGAGATATTCGGCCCCACGCCGATGATGCGCTCCACGCCGCGGCTGCTTGCCAGCTGGGCCACACGGCGATAGAGCGTGGGGGCATTCTGCCCCGTCTCCAGGATGTCCGACAGGATGAGCGTACGCTTCAGTCCCTTGTCCTGCGAACGGCGGTACTGAAAGTCGAGGGCGATGTCCAGCGATCCGAGGTCGCTGTTGTAGCTGTCGTTGATGAGCAGGCAGCCGTTCTTGCCTTCCTTCACCTCCAGGCGCATGGCCACCGGCTCCAGCCGTGCCATCCGCTCCGATATCTTCTGCGGCGGCAACATCAGGTAGAGGCAGGCGGCCAGGCAGTTCAGGGAGTTTTCGATGGAGGCGTCGTCGATGAAGGGCAAGGTAAACTGGTTGTCCATATCCAGATAGCGGTAGGCTATCAGCGTACAGTTGTCTCCCTTCTCGACCTTCGAAATGAAGAGCGGCCGCTCGGGGTCCTTGCGGCTCCAGGCTATCTCACGGGCGGAGAGCAACGACTTGGCCACACAGTTGCAGATGAATTCGTCGTCGCCGTTGTATATCAGCACGTCGCAGTTCTTGAAGAACGTCAGCTTCTCCATGCACTTCTCCTGCAACGAGAAGAAGTTTTCCTGATGCGCCCCTCCGATGTTGGTCAGGATGCCGATGGTAGGCTTGATGATGGCCTCCAGCGCCCGCATTTCGCCCGGCTGGGAGATGCCTGCCTCAAAGATGGCCAGCTCGTCGTCCTCGCTCATCTGCCACACGGACAGGGGCACGCCGATCTGCGAGTTGTAGCTGCGCGGCGAGCGGACGATGCGCCGGTCGTCGCCCA
>ULML01052897.1_pt1 | contig 11896 bp, 8 predicted proteins | sample 1951651 | NCBI WGS metagenome assembly ULML01 (sample SAMEA4835549, study PRJEB28245) | human gut metagenome | biome: gut microbiome; material: fecal sample | place: Denmark | collected 2008
GATAAAACTGTTCAAAAATGCGTACAAGCTTTTCTTTTGGAATGGTATTGCCGCAATTGGTAAACTGAATACACAAATTTTCACCGTTTTGTTTTACAGTAATATGAATCGTGCTGTCATCAAAGCTATAATTCACTGCATTTCTCAGCAGATTATCAAAAACGCGCTGTATCTTATTGACATCGCACTTTATCATAGTGCCTGGGGCTATTTCAAGCTCACATTTTAAATTTTTCTCTAAAAGCATTGGTTTGAATTCGTATATAAGCTGTTCAAGCATACGGGTCAAATTGACCCTGCTGTACTCAAGAGTGATATTAGAAAGATTAAACCGCGTGATTTCAAAAAATTCGTTAATTAAATCCTCAAGATGTTCTGCTTTTTCCAAAGAAATTGACAAATACTTTTCTCTTAATTCTTCGGAAATTTTGTTTTCGTCCCGCAGCAAAGTTAAATACCCAATTACTGAGGTGAGTGGGGTTTTCAAATCGTGGGCAAGATAAACAACAAGGTCATTTTTCCGCTGTTCTGAAAGCTCTGCTGCCAGTTTTCGTTGTTCAAGAGTATGCTTAATATGATTGATTTTCTTTTCGATTGCAGTTAAGTCAGAAGGCAAAACAATATCTCCTGAATTTTCTTCTATCAGAGCATCTATACTACGGTTAATTTCTTTGAAATACTTGGAAAATTCATTTAGATAAAAGCGCAAAATAATTGCAAATAACAGTAAGGAAAGCACTACGTAGAAAATACTCATATAATCTCTAATATATATTGAATATACATTATAAGCTCGGTCATAATCATGGTAGACAAAATTATCCAAAAAACCCACAAAAGTGTCTGCTATGTGCCCCTTTAAAAATAGAGAGTACAAGGCTGCTAAAAAAGCAAACGCAAAAAACAACATTCCAAAAATTCTAATCAATAATTTGTTTTTAAGAAGACGATAATCATCTCTTTCGCTATTTCTTTTATTTTTCAATGGTATATCCCACTCCCCACACAGTTTTTATAAATTTCGGTTTTTTTGCAGGCTCATTAAGCTTTTCCCTCAATCTTCCGATATGAGCCATAACAGTATTATTGTTATCAAGGAATTTCTCACCCCAAATATTTTCAAACAATTCCTCAGACGAAATAACTTTTCCTCTGTTCTCACACAAGTACCAGAGGATAGAAAACTCAATAGGTGTCAAAGTAACCTCTTTTCCATACAAAGTACATTTGTGAGTATTCTTGTTTATAATAAGTCCTCTTACATCATGTTCTGCAATGGGAGCATCTTTTTCCTCGGTATTAGCCGCATTATTATAACGAACATAACGACGAAGCTGTGTTTTTACTCTTGCGACAACCTCCAAAGGGTTGAATGGTTTTGTAATGTAATCATCAGCTCCGATGGTAAGTCCCATAATTTTATCAGTATCCTCAACTTTTGCCGTCAGAATTATAATAGGATAAAAATACTGTTCTCTGATTTTCTGACAAATACGAAATCCATCAATATCTGGAAGCATTACATCTAAAATTGCCAAATCCATTTTTTGCGTTTCAATACATTCCAAAGCATCCAGACCATTATAACATTTATGTACCGTGTAACCATCATTTTTAAGATATACCTCTATTAGATCGGCTATCTCCTTTTCATCGTCTACTATTAAAATTTGTTCACTCATTTTATTGCTCCTTAATTTCCGGCACAGCTTCCATAATATCGCCAAAGTCACATTTCAAATATTCACATATCGACAACAAGACAGGTAGCGTAACATTTTGATTTTTGCCAAGCTTAGCTTCTATGTACTCCTTTATCATTTTGTAGGTCACTCGTTCCTTGGGCTTGTATTCTTCGGCTCTTTTAGCGATATTATCAAGCGGAACTTTTCCCTCACCCTTGCCAAACTCAACCTTTACGTTGATATGTCCGTCTGGCTTTTTGTGGAAAGCAGTACTACCGTCTCAACATGGTTCGTACCGCTGAACATATCGACTGCTACGCACTTGTCGGTGGAGTAGCCGAGTTCGGCGAAACAGGCGCAGTCACGGGCGGCGGTGGCGGCGTTGCAGGAGACCATGACGATGCGGGGGGCGGAGAAGGCGGCTATCTGCTCGCAGGCGTCCCTGCCGCAGCCCTTGCGGGGAGGGTCGACCATTATCACGTCGGGGCGGAGATTGCGTGAATGCAGTATCCGTGCGGCTTCGGCGGCATCGGCGCAGATGAACTCGCAGTTTGTTATGTCGTTTGCGAGGGCGTTCTGCTTTGCGTTTTCGATTGCCTCGGGGACTATCTCGACGCCGATTATCTTCTTTGCCGTGCGTGCCATTGAAAGCCCGATCGTGCCTGCTCCGCAGTACAGATCAAGCACGGTTTTGCCCTTTGGCTCCGCAAAATCACAGGCTGATGAATAAAGCTGTTCCGCACAGGGAGTATTAACCTGATAAAACGCCTTCGGAGCTATGTTTACGGCGTTTTTGCACATGATGTCACAAATGTAGTTTTTTGATGTCAATACTATCTCTTCATCGCCTAAAATTACATTAGTATCCCTGTTATTTACATTGATTACAGAACTTACTATCTCGGGATATTTTTCAAGAAGTCTGTCCGACAGAATTTTAATTTCCGGAACATTTTTTGCTACCACTATACATAGACATATTTCTCCGCTGTAATAGCCTTTTCTTAAATATAGATGACGTAATATACCTTTGTGCGTAGATTCATCGTAAGCGGTCAGATTAAGCCCGGTTGAAATTTTCAGAAAGTCGGCAGTGATTTTCGAAAAAATGTCGGGCTGTAAAAGGCACTTTTCGCAGGGAACGATTCTGTGCGAGTGGAAGGCATAGAAGCCTGCGATAAGATTTCCGTCCTTATCGGTGCCTATGGGTATCTGTAGCTTGTTGCGGTAGCCGTTTATATTGGTGTTGCGGATTATCGGCAAAAATTCGGGCGAAAGACCGCCTATTCTGGTGAAAGCGTCCTTTACGAACTGCTCTTTGGCTCTGAGCTGAGCCTCGTAGCTAATATGCCGCAGAGAACATCCGCCGCACTTAGTGTAAATGGGGCAGTCGGGAGTGACTCTGTCAGGAGAGGGGGTGATGATCCTCTCTATCTTGCCATAGCAGTAGGTTTTGTTTACTTTCAGTATCTTTACTTCAAGCTTGTCCCCTATAGCAGAAAACGGCACGAAAATAACCATGCCGTCCTTCTTGCCTATACCGGAACATTCGCTTGAAAGAGCCGTTATCTCAATTTCAACGATGTCGTTCTTTTTCATTATATCTGTCCTAAGCTGAGTGCCTTTAAATAAGCGTTTATAAAGCCGTCAAGGTCGCCGTCCATAACTGCGCCGATGTTGCCCATTTCGTAGCCTGTGCGGTGATCCTTTACCATTGTGTAGGGCATAAATACATAGGAGCGTATCTGTGCGCCCCATGCGATCTGAAGCTGTTCACCCTTGATGTCGGAGATCTTGTCGAGGTGTTCTCTTTCCTTGATCTCAAGCAGCTTTGACTTCAGCATACGCATAGCATATTCTCTGTTCTGATGCTGTGAACGCTCTGTCTGGCAGGCGCACACAATGCCTGTGGGAATATGTGTGATACGAACAGCGGAGGATGTCTTGTTGACCTTCTGACCGCCTGCACCGCTTGCACGGTAAACGTCCATCTTAATCTCGTCTTCGCTTATCTCAATGTCAATATCTTCATTGATTTCAGGCATTACTTCAACGGAAGCAAAGCTGGTGTGGCGGCGTCCGGAGCTGTCAAAGGGAGATACACGGACAAGTCTGTGTACGCCGTTTTCGCTCTTCAGATAGCCGTAAGCGTTTCTGCCCTCAACCAGTATGCTGGCGCTCTTTATGCCTGCTTCTTCACCGTCAAGGTAGTCGAGTACGGTTACCTTCATACTGTGCTGTTCTGCCCAGTGATTGTACATACGGTAAAGCATCTCGACCCAGTCCTGAGCCTCTGTACCGCCTGCGCCTGCGTGGAATGTGAGAATCGCATTATTATGGTCAAATTCGCCTGAGAGAAGGGTAGCGAGCTTCTGCGATTCAAGCTCTGTTCTGAAATGCTTTGCAAGCTCCTGTATCTCGGGAAGCATAGATTCGTCATCTTCTTCCTGAGCAAGCTCGAGCATTGTCATTACATCGTCATAGCTTTCACGGAGCTTTTCGTAGCTCTGTACTATATTCTTATCTTCGCCTATTTTCTGAGAAATTTTCTGAGAATTTTCTACATCGTTCCAGAAATCAGGCTGTGCGCTCTGTTCTTCGAGCTTTGCTATTTCTGTTTTGAGATTATCAAGGTCAAGTGCGCCGGCAAGCTCTTTAAGCTCAGGCTCATAGCCCTCGAACTCAACTTTGAGTTCATCATATTCTAACATAGGTTACCGTTCCTTTCAATTTTGCAATACTGCTTTATTATATACCAAAAAATTTTTTTTGTAAAGCCTTGAAATCGTTTTCATTTTATGATATACTCAATTTATTCGGTGAAAACGCAGGTTTTCACAAAATTATTCCGGTAAGCTGTCTGTGAGCGGTGCATAGCGGCGGACGAACAAATTACCGGAAAGGACGGATAAGTCTTAAAAATCAGTATTTCTGAAAAAAGTTGTGTAAGGAGTTTATTAACATGAGCGAGATCAAGAAGATCCACATGGGTCCTGCTAAATGTGCGGTTGACCTTGGCGACGGAAGTGAAAGAGGAGAGTATGTAAACCAGGATTATATCCTGAACAAGCTGGGCAGACCTCACAGAGCGGTAAGCCTTATGTATTGCTATTATCCGCTTGACGAAACATGGCCTGCAAGAGCGAGAAACGCTTTCAAGGACAAGGAGATCACATTCCAGTGGGATTATCCCTATGACGACTATTTTACATATAAGGGCGGTATCGGCGGAACAACCGACGACGAGCCTTTCACCTGTATGCGTGATGTAAGACGTCACGGACAGGACGTTATACTTACAATGACGATAGATCCGAATGTTACGGACGAGCATCTCGAACAGATAGGTAAGGAGCTTTCGACATTCGGTCGTATGCAGCTGAGAATCAACCACGAGGCTACAGGTAACTGGTTCTCATTCACAAAGCGTGCAACATATCAGCAGGTGGCTGATTTCTATATCCACGCCCGTGAGGTAATCAAGAAGTTTGCACCCAACGTACAGACTATTCTCTGTATCGGCGGTGTGGAGCATCCCGAAAAGGGCGGAGAAATCGAGATGGAGAAGGAATTTGCCGACGCTGTAAGAGCAACGGATATATGGTCTGTTGACAAGTACATGGCTCTCCACTGGGGCTGGCCTTTTGACGTAGCGGACGAGGGCGGAAACTCTTTCGGCAGAAGCAAGGTAGCGGATACATATAATCTTACTAAGCTGTCGGAAAAGCGTTACAGAGAGCTTTGCGGCGGAGTAAAGAAGCCTATGGTAATGAGTGAGTTCAACGCTGACGGCGATGTAACGGGACCTTACGAGCAGGCTGAAATGGTAAAGGAATTCTGCGATATGCTCAAGAACGACAAGGATCAGGGCTGGTTCAACGGCTTTACATTCTATCAGTTCCGTGACAGAGGCAGACTGGGACTTGAAATTGAGGATCCGAACAATGCCGACTGCGGTATTGAGCAGCCTGTAATGCAGACCTACAAGGAAATTATTCACGATGAATATTTCTATCCCGAAATGAAAAGCGAGGGCGACGCACAGTTCCCTGTAAAATTACGTTGGGGCGGTTCTGAGGACGCTGAGGGTATCGAGATACCTCTGCACTTTGAAAAGAACCCCACATTCTGCGAAATCACATTTGAGGACGAGGACGCAGATCTTAATCTTATGATGGAAATCAACGGCAAGTGGTTCTACAAGGCACCTCACGCAAAGACGATTGACTTTATGTCGGCATTCTTTGAAAAGCCTCTTGACGGTGAAGCTGACATGACGCTCAAGATATTTGCGCCTCCTGCAAGCGGTGAGAACGTAAATGACGGCAGTGAGGACTGGATGCTGAACACTTATTCGACTATCACGAAGATGCCGAATATCCGTATCAGATTTGCACCTATCTTAAAGTAAGTGGGCACCAAATAAGTATACTTCACCCCAAACAGCTATATTTGACATACAAAATAATCGCAAGTTAAATCACTCAATACTAAGTGAATAACTTGCGATTTTTATTATCCTACAACTTGTTTTGTAGCTTTTATTTTCTCATCACTGAACTTTACAACATCAGCAATGACAAGTTTCTGAATGGCTTTAATTAATGTTTCCATAAAGACAAAATCTATTTCTTTATCTTTAGAGGATATCGGAATTTTTACAATTTGATTTTTTAATATATCAACGTTAAATCTTGTACTTCCCCATGTAAAGTTAGAAAAAGTAAGGTTCATTGTTGAAATAAAGAATTGTGCATTTTCTTTTCTGAAATTTAACAATTTTGGGATAAGTATTTTTATTTTATCACCTGTAAAATACGGCTTTTCTTGATAAAATATAGTTGCTGTATCCTGTCCAAATGAGATTGTGTTTCCACTGTTAAGATAAATCGGATTTTCATCTATAAATCCTCTTTGACCATTATTATTACTCGTTCTTACTATATAAGGGTATCGTCCGTTTTCAATTATATTAATCTTATTGGCATCAAATCTGTGTGCTGTGGTTACAATATCAAAAAGTTGGTCTATTGTATATTCTTTCCAAAAGATTTTGTTGCTTTTAAGTTTATCCAAAGCTGACAGCTCATCAGCTGTCAGTTGCGTATCTTTCAGTCCAAAGACTGAAAGATACGCTTCCAGCTCCTCTATACGCTCCGCTTCCAGCTCCTCTATAAAGCTTTCCATAAATTCAAAGTCGATTGTATTATTTTTTATAGGTACAACTATTTTATCATCTTGTATTTTCTTATAACTAATACTGTTTCCCCAGCTATACTTATTTTTAAGCGACTTATATATACAACTTACCAATAGCAATTGACAAGATTTATTTTGCAATCTTGCATCTTTCACGTAAAGCACAAGATTATGACTATCGTTAGAGAAAAAATCATTTTCTTGATATGTCACAACGAATGTTTTTCCACCGATAAATATACAAGGTGCTTCTTCTATTAAAACCTTATTATATGATATATATGAAATTATGGAATTGTTTCCGGCACCTGCTCCTAAATAAGGGGTTGTACCACTATTTCCCGTTACATCACAAGATAGTATATTATGCGTGTTGTACACATCAAATAAGTCAGTTACTTTCTTTTCGCCCCACTCAACACTTGCCAATTTCTCATTGAGTGAGGCATTTATTTTCCCAAGCGTTCGTTGTCCTCACTGCTCTTACCTTTTAAAAGTGTTGATACTTCCCAAGCAAGATAATCACTTACGGTCTTTTTGAAGTCCTCAAGCGTTGGGATTGTGTCAATTGGAGCAGACTGATTCCAATCAGCACCGTTTTCCGGGTCGATTTTACCCTCATAATATTCCTTTTCAGTGAAAATATTAAGTTCTGACTTGCCGAATCTGACAATATCAGCAATTTCCTGATAGCGTTCTTTGGCGTGGTCTGTATCTCTTAAATTTACACTTGCTTTCTTTCTGTTGGTTCTTGTGTAGCCGTCATTAGAGAAATCGATAAACTTAACTGTATTCTTTGCGTGATGTGGTTCGCCGACCTTGAAAACATAAATATTTGTCTGAACACTTGACTTGCCAACAAACAAGTCAATCGGCATTTTAATGCTTGCAAGCAACGTACTATGCTTCAGTATTTCCTTGTTATATTTGACAGCTTTGCCCGAACCTGCCGAATTTTGAATGATAATTGCCGCATAGCCTTTTTCCATCATTGAGAGAGCTTTTTCAACAAAAATCATACCATTTCCATCAGCGGAATATGGGGGATTAAGCACAAATGCAGTGGCAGGAAAATTTTTTTTCGTTGAAATAAAGCCATAGTTTCCGTCAAAATTTTTCAAAGAGTCCTGATTCAAAATGTTGGAACTTCCGTCGCCCATTAAAATCATATTTAAGATTGCAAGCATATAGATTTGCGGCAGAATTTCAAGACCCAACAGCTGAGTTGTTTTAATTTTTGTGACTTTTTTCTGATATTCCTCAGGTGATGATATTTTTTCCTTTGCATCATCAATCATTTCATTCATTGCAGCAACAAGAAGTCCTGCCGAACCTGTTGCAAAGTCCCATACATAAGAATCTTTGTCAACTCTTGCAAGCTTTACAAGTAACCTTGCAACGTATGAAGGTGTAAGAACAACGTCATTCAATTTATCCTGAGTAAATCCAAGCCAGTTATACATTTCATTGAAGAGCATACCTGTAAAATCTGTTGTAATACCTATCTTATAGTAGATACCCAAGTCATCAACAATTTTCGAGAATACTCTTTTTATTTGGCTTTCTCCGTTTTCCGGTTTGTTTCTGTTTTCATCAACTAAAGTGTTTGAAAGTGTTCTGATAATCAAATCTTGCTTTTGTTGTGGTAACTGTTTTTTCTTCAAGAAAGATGTAATTTTTCTGATGATTTTATCTCCGTCAGTTTCACCGCTTTCGGTAGAAGATCCCAAATCAGATTTTTCAAGAGGTTTAACGCCCTCTGCACCAAGCGTTGCAATGATAGTAGCTGCAACAAGATATATTCTATCGTTTTCTCCCAATCCTGTTTCTTCTTTGTAGATGTCATTGTTAAGTTTAACAAGACTGATATTGATTTCTTTTTCACGCTTTTCTTTGAGTTTATCAATCTCTGCCTGAGTAAGACTGAGTTCATTAAGCTTTTCTACAAACTCATCAAAATGTGACGGCTTTAAAAAGGAAAGGTCTGTATAATCTCCAACTCTTTGACCAAAGCCAAGATTATTTTTGTCAGCTGAAACATAATAAACACCAATCTCGTGCTGAAGTTTTCCAAACTCATCTTTGTATCCGGTTACACCTATTGCAATGATTCTTGTATAGCTTGTGTAGTGTAAAATCGCATTCGCATAATGTATCGCACCATTTACAGCATACGACTTAATATTCGTATAGTTTGGTTCATTTTTATCTTTTTTGTTATCTACGATTCCGTCAGTATCCAACTTTACGAGTTTATCTTTGTAACCTTTATATTCAATAAGAACAGGATAAAAAGTCCCATACTTATCTTTCAACAACAGTTTAGCATCAGGTCTGTTACCACCTTTGCCACCACTCTTTGAATGATATTCATCAAGAGCCTTATCTATTTCCGAATTAAGTGATGCTTGTTCAAGTTTATAGTCAAGGCCATAGCTTTTCAGCCAGCCGTTTACCAAGTCAGCTATATCCGGTTCAACAGATTGTACTTTGCTTTTATTAGCCATATTATCCTCCGCAAAATTTTTATTTAATCAAGTTTCAATATATTTTTTTATTATACCACATTATCGAAAGCCTTACAAGACTTTTAAGATGAGTTTTGAAAAATTTGTCTGTACTGCTATATCAACATTTCACAAAAATACTTATGAACATTCTGTAAATTCTGCTAAAAACAGGGTGCGTTTTGCTGATTTTTTGCATATAAGGTGAGGGGGAAAATAAGGTAAAAACGAACGGCTAACATAAATCGTCGCACTTCGTTCGCAGTTCATCAGCTTGTTAGGGACGCTCCGTTTCCCTAAGACCCTTTAATTTGATGACTATCTTCAGAAAAATAAACACAAAAAATGAAAGTGAGGACACAGAAATGGAACGAAAAGTGAGATACGATCGTAAGCTACCGATAGTTCTTTTCATAGGACAGCACTTCTCGGGTTCGCTATTCGAATCAATATACTTGTCATTGCATATGTACAAAGCGTTGGATGCACACGCTTAAGTTGTCCTTGCCGTGCTTGCCCTCACAAAACATAAATAGCTGAAAAAATCAATAACTACGATTCAACGGAAGAAGCACGAGGGATAGTGCGGTTTTGGGAGGGTTGGTCCGGGCGCAAGGGTGGCGGTGCTTTTGAGAGGGTTGTGGGTGGTGGGACGGTGAAATGATAATATCGTAAAATCGGTATATATATTTACTTTGTATTTATTTATTTCCACAAAAAATTCTATAATTATTTGTCGGTTTTGTTGAAAATGATGTGAAAACGTGATTTAAATTTGACTTTAGTTACACAATGTGATAAGATAAACCTATATAAAGACGGTCAAAAACCGTATTGTTTATCCTTTGTGTGAGGTAGCGGAATGAAGAAGAACAAGAATGTATATGACGGGGCTGAAATGGTTCCGGAGAACGTTGAAAATACACATAAGAAAGGGAAATCTCTTACCGGCAGAATATTCAGGTGGATGTGTCTTGCTGTCGGCGGTTCGCTTATGCTTGTCTGCATAATCAATATACTGCTGAGCTATACATATCTTAAGCAGGCGCTTGTGAATGAGATGGACGAGGTAGTGCATACTGCATCGAATACTATTTCAAATCAGCTTGAATCTGTTGTAAACGCAATAACGCAGATTTCTGCCGACGCCGATTTTTCTGACGTTGCAGATGTATCTGCGATACGCTCGAAGTGTATTTCTGTTGCAAGAGATAATTCTATGTATGTCAAGGTCGATATGACGGACAGGGACGGTAAGGGACTTAATGACGACTCTCTCAACTGGTCGGACGATCCTGCATATCGTGAGGTAATAGAAACCAATAAAGCGGTTGTCGGTGAGCCTTATTTCTACTAAAAGACGGGTAAGGTCGTTATGGACGTTACCGTGCCTATAATTTCAAACGATATAAATAAGCTACTGAGAGCGGTGCTTCGTATAACCGTTGACGTGAATGTATTCTCGAATGTTATCGGTCAGATCTCGATCGGGGATACCGGCTATGCGATGGTGGTTGACGCTAAGGGAAATATAATCGCACATCCGGACTCGGAACTGATACCGCAGCAGATGAATTATATCAGTCTTGCTTCGCAGGACGGCTCATATCAGGCTATGGCTGATTGCGTTTCATCGGCAATTGCGGGTGAATCGGGATTCGGCGAGGTTAAGCTTGACGGCGTTTCAAAATATGTCAGCTATGCGCCTATAAGCAATGCGGAAGGCTGGAGCTGTATAATGGTTGCGACACCGTCTGAGCATACGCAGAGCATTTATAATTCTGTTGTTATCGGCACTATTGTAGCGGTCGTATGCTTTGCGCTGTCGGTACTGCTTATAATAACGATAGTGAAAAAGATAATTTCGCCCGTAAAGCAGTGTTCGGACAGAATCGTTACGTTATCGCACGGCGATCTTCACCAGCAGGAACTTGACTTCGGCAAGAAAATTGACAAGGAAATATCTCAGCTGAGCGAAAGCACGAACCTTATCAGCAAGAATATAAATGAAATCATATCCGACATCGACACTATGCTAAGAACGCTCGGAAACGGCGATCTTACATATAAGCCGGCTGATGTTTATCTCGGTGACTTTGCGCCTATCAGGCAGTCATACGAATCTATAATGATCTCACTTAATAAGACGATGGACAAAATAAGCAAGGCAGGTCAGCGTGTTGCTACAGGCTCTGAGCAGGTGGCATCTGCGGCAGGCAGTCTTTCGGGCGGTGCGGCAAAGCAGGCGGCATCGGTCGAGGAGCTTTCGGCATCGCTTACCGAGGTTGCGGAAAAGGTCAACCGTAACGCAGTGAGAGCGGAAAACGCCGCTGAGAATTCGGCTCAGGCTACAAAGCTTGTTGAATCGGGCAACGAACAGATGAACGGTCTGCTTGGGGCTATGCAGGAAATCGGAGAAACATCCGGCGAGATCGAAAAGATAATAAGAGCGATAGACGATATTTCGTTCCAGACGAATATACTTGCGCTTAATGCGGCGGTAGA
>ULML01037519.1_pt1 | contig 11530 bp, 9 predicted proteins | sample 1951651 | NCBI WGS metagenome assembly ULML01 (sample SAMEA4835549, study PRJEB28245) | human gut metagenome | biome: gut microbiome; material: fecal sample | place: Denmark | collected 2008
CAGTACCTATAGGGATATAGGAATTTTACGAGTTAAATATGACTTTTTAACTGTCTCAGCACTTGATAGAATTAGACAATGTATGAACTATATGCTTGAAGATGGAACAATTGAATGGCAAGGTAGTTTGAGAAAAACATATGATAAATATTTAAGTCCTAAAGTATTAGATTTTGATAGTAAAGAAATGTGGGATATGGTGGGACGTGGTGAAATTAGTTCATTGTTCCAATTTGATACTTCAGTTGGTTCACAAGCAATTAAAGATATTCAACCAAGAAGTCTTGTTCAGTTAGCGGCATCATCTTCATTAATGAGACTTATGTCTGAAGGTGAATTACCATTAACTAAATTTGCTAGATTTAAAAGAGTTCCGGAACTTTGGTATGACGAAATGAAAGATGCGGGACTTAACGCCGCAGAAGTAAAGATATTAGAGAAATATTTGGCAAAGAAATGCGGTGTTGGTGAATCTCAAGAAGTTATTATGCAAATTGTTATGGATCCACAGATTAGTGGATTCGATATGAAAGAAGCAAATAAATTACGTAAAACAATTGCAAAGAAAAAGTTTAGAGAGATTGAGTTGGTACGACAGCTCTTCTATGATAAAGGACGTTCGATTGGGACGTCCGAAAATATGCTCAATTACGTTTGGAATGTTCAAGTGAACTACCAACTTGGGTAAACTATAACTTGCCCATACACAACTTTACCTATAATCAAATTGAACATGTGCTCACATTGAATATCGTCTTGTTTCACAAGACTCGCGGCACTACTCTAGATTTGATTAAATCATAGGGGTCTAGTATATCAATTAGATAAATAATAACCTAATTGATAACTAGGCTAACGAGAAAACCTAACCATTAAGTTGAAGGTAATCTCGTGGGAAAACTTGGAGTAAAAGATATGAAAATTTTATATCGTATTAATAAAGGTCAAACTTATTTTAATCCCAAATATTCATATCCTTTATGGAAGTAACCTGTAACGACTAGAGATGATGCGTAATGGCAATCTCGTACAATAACTATTGATACGTTATTGGAAATGGTTGTGGCTAATATAATTAGTTAAAAAATAGTCTAAACTTTTAGAAATAAAAGAGAAATTTGATAGTTTTAGTGAAATTCATACTACTGCTTATGCCTTAATTGCTTTACAGGAAATGAATTTAGCATATCATTATCCAATTATTTATTGGAATTGTGCTTGTTTGAGTGTTGATAGTAGTGCAATTAATAGCGGTGATTTTTATAATTTAGTTGATGAGGATATTATTGATACAGATGAAATAGAAGGTAAGAAAATACAAAATAAAATGGACTATTCTAAATTAGCAAGTGCTTTAGATAAATTCAAAGCAATTTGTAAGATTGAATTGCCAGATATTAACAAGTCGCGTTTATCTTTTACACCAGATGTAAAAAATAATAGTATTTTATATGGTTTAAAAGGAATTACACGTATTACCGAACCGGTCATTAATGAAATTATAATGTATCGTCCTTTTACAAGTTTAGAAGATTTTGTTAATAAAGTTACTAAACGAATAGTAACAAAAGATAAAATCATTAATCTTATAAAATGCGGCGCTTTCAATAGAATTGAAAATACCAATAACGTAGAAGAAATTTTAAAGAAATTCATTTGGATGATATGCGAACCTAAAAAACGATTAACTATGCAAAATGTTAATATGTTAATTGATTATAATTTATTCCCACCATTCTTAGAGTATAATTGTGATGTTTATAAACTCACCAAAGAATTACGCAAAAATAGAGATAGTAATAAAATATGGTATTGCGGTGATAGATTAGACATACCGGAAAATAAAATTGACAGTTGGAGACAAATTGTTGCAGATTCAAATATCGAAGTTAAAGAATTAATAATTGATAATGAGCCACGTCATGCAATTGATAGTAAAAAATGGGATAATTTTTATGATATTAAAATGAATAGTTTAAAAACATATATACAATTAAATCATGACGAGTTATTAAAGAAACTTAATCAAGCTTTATTTGATAGTGAGTATAATAAATATTGTAGCGGTAATAAAGAACAGTGGGAATTAGATAGTTTGAATTTCTACTTCACTAACCATCCATTAAATAATGTCATTCCACAATTAATTCATGAAACACAAATTCCAGTCGATAGAGTTTGTGATATAGTTGAAGGCGCACAAGACGGTGAGTTCTTTATAAAAGGTAAAATCATTCCGCGTATGAAACTTTATACTATTGCTGGAACCGTAATTGATAAAAATAAAGTTAAAGGTTTAGTCACTTTACAATGCCCAGATGGCGTAGTTAATTTAAAACTTTATAAAGATTTATTTGCTACTTTTGTTGCAGTAGATGATGAAATAGATCAAGATAGTTTTTTTGAAAAAGGTACTCATTTATTAGTTACTGGTATTCAAAGAGGCGCAACTTTTGTACCAAAAGTATATAAAAATACAGGTAGAAAAAGTATTCTTAAAATTAATATTAAAGACAATAATTTTATAAGTTTAGAAGAAAAATCTGATTTGAACTAGGAGGCATTATGAGAATAACGATTTGAGATCTTGATTATTATTATGCAAAACAGAAGAAAAATTGTTTTAATACAGATGTAATGAAAATCGCAAGTTTTCATAAACAAAAAGGTGATCAAGTCAATTTCGTACTTAAAGAAGATGATATTCGCCGCCCCTATGATTTATATTATATTATTAAAGAAAAAAGCAAAACCCCAAATCCACCAATGGACTTTTATACTAATTCGAAGGTTCGTTGGTGGGGTAATGCCAACCGAGCACGCATTAATTGAAAAATGGACAAAGTTATGCTAGGATGTAGACCAGATTATTTACTTTATCCTGAAAAGAATACTCGTCAAGAGCGTGCAGAATATATACAATTATTTGATAATACCGCACATTTAATTCCTATCACTCAAAATTATACGAACAGCTTTAAAGACAAAAATACAATAGTAGTAGATAAGTATATGTGGCAAGCTTCAAAAAAATCATTATTAACTGCCTTAGATTTATTAAAAGAAGTTAAAAACGTTTCATTTTTATACCCTATTAGACTCGATTTAATACTACGCGATAAAGACATCAGAAATAAAATTTTTGAATTAAAATTGACTAATAGAAGCATATTAAAATCGCATCCTATTAATTTTGATTTGGTAGATAATGCAATTTGTTTTGTTAATGATATTAAAAATAAATTCGGTAATGTTTCAGTAAATGAAATTATCGTTAATTATGATACTGAATTGCATTGAACTAATATCACGTTTGCTATTAAAGATTTTGAAAATATGAAATCCGCTATTGTTCGCGGTCGCAAGGCTGGTGTACGCATTATCGCCGCTCCATTGAAACAACGTATTGATACTCCCTATTTTCATATTTTTGAAGAATTAAATAAGTGAACAAGCATGCAAGAAACACTAAGTTGATGTGAATATATACAACGTATGCATCCTTTTTGCGATATTAATAGGCCAGAAACTTGAGATGATGGATTTCGTGATTTATTGCGGCAAACCTATATTGATAAAGAATTTTTCTTAACCAAATGAAAAGACAAAACTACATCAGAAAACGAGGTACCATGAAATTTATTGGACAAAGAATTCCAATATGGAATTTAAAATTTATATATAAAAAACACAGAAGGAGAAAACAATTATGCCAGAAAATAAATGAGTTAAAAATTTTAGAAATTATAACCGCATTGCAGTATTAGATACTGAAACCACTGATCGATATTGGAACACTGCTGCACCAGTACAAATCGCCGCGATAATTTGTGATAAAAAGGGTAACATATTAGATTCCTTTAATGAACGTATTAAAACTACTCACAAAATTTCTCCTGATGCAAGTGCAGTTCATGGCATTTATGCTAAAGATTTAATTCACTGCAGGAGTGAAATTGAAGTATTAAGCACTTTCTGTGTTTGGTTGAAAAATCATAATGTAGATTGTATCTTGACTTATAATGGAGAAGCTTTTGATCGCCGCATGCTAGATGCTCGATGCAAAACATTAAATATTCCTTTTAATTATTTTGAAAAAGATAATTTCCCAGGCATTGATGGTTACTATGATTGCGTAATTGATGCTAAACGCGATAATTATATGGGGTTAAAAGATAAATTGGGCCGCAAATGGAAACTATCATTAGTTGCTGAAATACTAGGTCTTGATAATGAAGGCGCACACGATGCCTTAGAAGATGTACTTATGCTTAAAAATATTTTTTGGATGCTAGATCCAAAAATCCACCCATCACGATGGTCAAAAGAAAGTAAAAGTTTATTCTAAAATAAAAAGGACTTTAATAAGTCCTCTTTTTATTTCTTCATGTGATTAACAAAATCAATAGTTTGATCAATATAAGTACTTAATTGATCTAAGAAGTTATCAATATCAATGCCCGCGGATTTGCATGCAGCTTTAACAGAATTAATAACCATGGCTTTTTTATCTTCGCCTTTTAAAGAACTTTGTTCAGCTTCCTTCATGGCGGCATCAGCCATTGACATGACCATACTTCAAATTTCTTTCATGTTTTTGGTCTTATTAGCTTTAATAAAGTTCTTGATAGCAAAGATGGCACCAATTAAAGCCCCGATAACACCAACAAGACCGCTAATTAATGTCAATACTTGTTGCGCAGTATTTAATCAATCAGTATTACTAGCTAACATCACTACAGTATTCATTTCTATTCTCCTTTAAATTTATTATGAATTGGTAATTGCTCTATATCATTTTTTCAACCGTCTACATACTCTTTAAAGTGGTTACCACCCATTTTTGCATAACTATTATATAATTCCATTCAATTAGACTCATCACTTGTTTCTATAAAACCTTGTGCACAAAAAATGTCTCTTTGTTCCTTCATCATTGATCTTAGTTCAAGAATAGTAGCTTCTTGATCTAATAATAACCGATATTTAACTTCTGATAAATCATCTCTAATCGGTTGGATTTCCTGCCGTATGGTTTTACACAATTTTTCTTCTTTCAAGTGTTCTTTATACTTTTGTATTTCAGACATTTTAATTTTGGTGCGTTTAACAATTGTATCAAAAATTAATTTTCCTATACACGTTAAAATTCCTAAGCTGCCTAATATACTCAATGTAACTGAAAGTCAATTCGGTATATCCATTTGTTACGTCTCCCGCCTTTATAGACTTTATAGTACATTCCTATACATATTTATTATTTACAATAATGAAATAGAAATCAAATTAAGAAAGAAACCGATTTTGAATTTCTATAATCACCTTAATTATAATATTTAAAAGAGGATAATATATGAATGAACAAGATATAATTAATTTTAAAAACTCTCTTTGTAATTTAACTATTGATGAACTCATACAAAAACGAGATGGATTACAACAAGAAATTAGCCAAATGCTTTTAAATTGCGATGCGGTGGTTAAAACTGCTTTAATTGAAAGTCTATTAAAAGAAAAAATAGAAAAGGAATCTAATAATGGCAAGATTAGCAACAGACAAAATTAAGAAAGAATTAGCTACCAAGAACTTCATACTTATTGATGATACTAATTATGTAACTCTAAATAGTCCAATTCTTATTCAATGCGAAAAGGGACATAATATTGAAGTATCAATGAACGATTTTAGACGCCCTTCTTTTACTTGTCCATGTTGTGATAAGGCTATTAATTTTATTAATCCTAAAGCCGTTCCTGAGAAAAAGGGTTATCGAGTAATTGCTTTCGATCAGGCAACAGAACATTTTGGTTTAAGCGTTTGAGATGATGGACAACTTGTTTTTTATTCTTTATATAATTTTAGCGGCGATACAGTTTCACGTTTAATAAAAATTAAAAAATTTGTTCAAGATATAGTTATTAATAACTGATATCCTGACTACATAGTCATGGAAGATATACAACAACAACATGGTGCGGTATTAACTTATAAAATTCTTGCTATGTTACTTGGTATTTTAGAAGTTGTTTGCGCCGAAAATAATATTCTTTATGAAGTAGTTAGTCCTAACGTATGAAGAAAATATGCAGGCACATGCGGGAAAAATCGCCGCGAAGAAAAATTATTAAGTATTGCTATTGTCAAAGAAAAATATAATATAACAGTTAACGACGATGTTGCAGAAGCAATATTAATAGGCCAGTATGGAAGCCGCATTCATAAAAAAGAATATAAATTAGCTTTTGGTAGTAAATAATTATTAAAAAATAAACCTCGGTATTATGCCGAGGTTTTTTCGTCGAATAGAGAATTTATATCTATTTCAGTAGCTATGATATTTGTCATTTGATTTAAAATAGATTCATTTCGTAAGTCTTCAATAGAAATAAAAGGAGATAAATCTTTGTCTACAAGTTGGATATCAACACTTTGTTTAATACTATCGCTTGTTTTTTGATATTGAATTTTAAAAGGAGAAACCTTTGTTGTACCTATACTATTTGCCATTTTTTAATACCTCAATTTCTGTACGCAATTGATTAATTTCTTTTTGTTGCTCTTTAATGCCTTCAATTAATAAATAAACCAATTTGGATTCATGAATCGACATATAATCACTATCAACACCTGTTGCGGCTTTATTGTCCACAAAAGAAAAATCATTAATTGTAAAATCTAACATATCTTGCGCCATAATACCATAAGATTTTACTCCTGTATCTTTATAAGTATACGTATAAGTTTGTAATTGATTAATAATTTTTAAAGCATCGCCGCAGAATGGTTGAATATCTCTTTTTGCGCGTCTATCAGAGGTCGCGTTAAAATACAAAGCATGAATAGCGCCACTTGATTTTAATGATTTATAAAAATAGGAAACACCCGTAACCTGAAAATCACAATTGTTGATTGTTGGTATTGTTTCTATGGTAGTAGAAGATCTAGTGTAATCAAATCTAGTTTTTGCATAGTTAGTAAATTGATCTGGTACTGTTTGTCCACTACGTCCGATTATAAAACTACTAGGACTAACTTGCCATATACCTCCATCTATAAAGGCGGGTGCGTTAGATGTTGGGCTAGCTCTAAAAGTAATGCGGTCAGTTGCTTGATAAATATTCTTAATATATGATTTATCAATATGTAAGTCTTGAGCTCATTGCCCTGTTGCATTCGATGTTAAAATATAACCAAAATTTGTTTTAGCAGCATAATCAGTAGAAAAATTTTCATTAGCCATATAGATTTGCGGCAAAAAATGATAGTCTAAAGAAGCATCTAAAGTACCTGTGCCAAATTCTAATGATGTATATAATAGTGCGTTTTCTGATCCGTTCACACCTTTAATATGTTGTCAATTTAATGCCATATGAATTTATCCTCCATATAAAGAATATGATAATTTGTAAGGAGAAGTCAATTTTTTAACTTCTCCCCACTATAAATTATCGAATAAGTTTAACTAATGATTGTAATAATTTTTCCTGATATTTAATGCTATTTACAGTAAGATTTATATCTGCGTCATTTCTTAATGAATAACTAACATCAGTAATAAATAAATATTGGGTTAAAGCATTATATACATCATCATTTTCATCATAATAATCATCTGCTTTAATTCTAATACCTTGACCCGGTGTTAATTGTTGTCCGATGTAACCAGAAAGAGCATGTATATCAATCATAGAAATAGTATAAGCTTTTTCAGGTTCTTTGCGATCCTTAAATATTAATTCTGCCATTTTTAATAGCTCTGCTGAGCTAGTGGCAAGCTCATAAGAATAATTGTCCTCTAACATTAAGAATGGATATTGCGCATAGATATTGTTCCATATTTGTATTTTAGTTTTTTTAGTTTGTTCGTATTCTAACATTCCACAATCACTATACCCATTTTTAAGAATAAAGAAGATCATACCATAGATACCATCTAATTGTTCAAAAACAGACACATCCATCACTTCATTGGCAACATCTTTTCACTCAAGCCCGGTATTTTCGCCGCAGTTGTAGTAGTAAACTGTATTGCCGTTTTCAACAACATATCAATCAGATAAAGTGGTATTTAAATGTTTAATAATATCTAACACTCCTGGATTATCTTTTAATACTGTAACAGACTCTGCTGCAATATAATTGGTTGTGTGCTGTTCTTCAAGTAGTGCCGCATCAGGAGTTAAAGAATCTAATGTACGATCTGTACTAGGCTGATATTTTCATATGAAATTAGTTAAATAATGTTTATATTTTAAATCAACATTGTTATCATTATTTTCATAAATTGCAACTTCTGGTACATATTTGTTTGAAATAGTAATGTTTGTAATAACATTATTATTATTTATAGTTGGTATTAAAATTTCTTTTGATATATTATTGGTGGTTTTACCTTCTTGACCTTGTCAATAACGCGGTAGGAAATACTTACAATTCTTGGAAGCTGCATAGGCTTGATCTCAATATACTTGTAATTGTGTTTCAATGGCGGCTGCATATTCGAATAATGTTGAAGATTCTATTTGATTGTGGTACTTATATCAAAACATGCCATTAGTAAGATTTGATAATGAATCACCAATTTCATCTATAATTTTAATATCACTTGTATAAGTTATATCGTCTTTTGTAATACTATATTCTTGTGATTTGGTAATTTCAAATGATTTACTATACAAATTACAATTTAAAATGATATTAGAATTTGAATCAGTTGTAAAAGAACACAAATAGATGGGTAAAATGAAGTTGTTTTGTGATCTTAAGGTTTCAATAGAATAAATACTATTAGCTAAATAGCATAGGCTAGAATGATCTTTTGCTGGTAATTCAGTCAGTTGTTCTAAAGAATATGTACGAACATAACTGTTATTAAGTTTATAATAATAATGTGCGGCGGCATTTAATTGTTCATTAACAATATAACTATTATCAACAGGAACCATTAAATCATCTTTATTAATAACCATATATAAATTTTCAATTCCATATAAAGTTTGTGGAAGTTGTAAAACATTAGTTAATAAATCAGTTTGCATGTCATATATGGTTGATAAATCATCTTGTGTAAATAAATCTTCATTAATAATGTTATAATTTTCTAAACGAGCATATAAATACTGACCAACATTATCTCCATTTGAAATTTGAATAATATAATCGTTATTATCAATAAAATCCACTTGTGTATCCGCCGGTTTAGATAATGATTCAATTAACTCGCCAAGAGTAATATGATCTTTACCACCTTTCCATACGTCTAAATTCTTAACTGCAATATCGGTGCTAATTGCTTCAATAGGATACCAAGTTAATAGGCTATATCTGTTTTGTGTGTTTGTGAAATTACTTGGATCTTTAATGTAAACAATAGTTTTCTTTTCATCTATCTTTACATTTGGTTCCGGATCTAAATACAAACCATTTGTAGTATTTAAAATACCATTACTACTTTCATAAATCGGTATGCGCACGTATGTATCATATTTATTAATATAACTATTTTTATTTAAAATGCGGAAATACTTATTTTTAACGGCGAAATAATTCTTAAAACCTTTATTAATCATATCTCGTCTAAAATCATATGTAGCAACCATATAACGATAAAAATTAAAATATTCATATCCACGATTATCATAAGTCAGTTGAGTACTCAAATCATCTATATTTATATGAATAATAGTATCTGTAATTTGTTGCCATGTAATAGGACTTAAATTATCATTAGTAATAGCTAAGGTCTTATTAAATTGTTTATCTTGTACTTGATATCAAGCTTGCATCCATTGTACACTTTCATCCGCGGCCGCAGTTGTTGTTGCATACTGTGCATATGCTCAATTTTTAGCTAATGTTTTAGAATGTCGTACATCGCCTTCACCTTCAAAAGAACGATAATTATTTTTGTTGGTTTTTCATTTACACCAACGTTCATCATATAAAGCATGATTGACTGCGGAAATAATACCTCACGTATTACCCAAACCAACAGTAAATATTATATCACCCACAGATGGAGAGAAGTTAAAGGCTGCATAATTTCAAGAGTTATTAATCTTATCTTGCGCGGCCACTGCTTCGTCATTAGAACAAGGACCTCATTCTTTTAAAGCCATACCGTTGCCTGCAAAAGCAATTGGTTGATAAGTTTTGTAAGTTGTAGTATTATCAACTTTACCATTCTCATTTAATGATTTTAATGTATAGACAATTTGATCGCTTTCATTAATGCGCGTTGTTGCTTGTATAACTGGTCCATAATAATATAAGGTAGTAATTGGGAAAAAAGCTTTATAATATTCATAAAAGAAAGGATCAGATCATTTAGTTATGTCTAGTGATTTCATTTTGAAGTCAGCATTAATATTTCAATATTTTAATAAATTTGGTAATGTACTTCATGCCAAAACCTCAGACAATTCATCTGCTTCTATGCGGATATCGTCAAAAGCCGTATAAGTATTTTTATCTTTAATATAATATTTTGTTAGGTTTTCAGTCTTTCTTAAAATAAGACGTCTAATTTCATCTGCATTAAGTTGGATATAAGTCTCTTGATTGATTATTTTTTTAATTAAATTATTACGAGTTTTAAAGTTCTTTTGATTATAATCTTGTTCCTTTAATCAATAGGTGTTATTGCTATTATAGTCGTAATAAGTTGCCGGTAAATTTTGACTGGTACTTAAGTTAATTAATTGATTATCAATCAAATTAGCGACATAAAATTCTTGATAATTTGAAGTATTAATAATTGGCAGTTTTTGTAATAAACCTTTTTCTTTCTTAAAAATAACCTGTTTAGTAATATTGTCTTTTAAATTGCCCTGATCGTCATAAATAGTTTGAAACGATGGATTGCCAAATAAAATAAAATTATTATCTACAGGTGTCGCAGTTATTGTATATGAATGTATTGAAGCGTTAATATCTTGATTAAAAGGATCTTCAAAATACTTTCTAAAAGCATAAATATTTTTTAAGAAACATTGTTCACTATTAAAATATTTTTCAAAATAATCGCTTAATAGTTCAGTATAATTTAAAATACGGTTAGAATTTTGATCAATATTAATTACTTGTTGATATAAATTATATACTCTACTAATATCATCTGGCTTTTTACCTTCGAGTAAAGGTTGAACTATATCCGCATCGAAAGTGGCAGCTAAATTATCAACTTGTTCAGTAATTTGACTAATGATAGTGGTTTTAGTTTTTAAAGCACGATGGTACTCATCGGTCAGGAAAATTAATTTACCATTTTGAATACGTAATTTATTTTGAATTGTATCCATCAAACTATTGTATTCATCTTTAGAAATGATATGCTGTTTTAAAAAATAAGTAAAATCAATTAAACGATTCTCAAGTCATGGGCATTTGTCCGCAATATCGGCAAAATTCTTTTCTTCTTCTGTGAAGTTGCGGTAAAATTGAATATACAATTCACAATTATTAATAGTTACTGATGATTGGTCTTTCGATAGAATACCAATAAAAATTTCAGATGTACGGTTTAATAGT
>ULML01046647.1_pt1 | contig 11527 bp, 10 predicted proteins | sample 1951651 | NCBI WGS metagenome assembly ULML01 (sample SAMEA4835549, study PRJEB28245) | human gut metagenome | biome: gut microbiome; material: fecal sample | place: Denmark | collected 2008
TTTTCCTCAAGCGTCATATGCTTTTTTGTATTTTCCACCCATTCAATATCCTTTTCTGAAAGAAAAAAGGGCTGTTTCATTAAATTGATCATATTATTTTCCCTCCGTCTTCTGTTTGTTTTTTCTGCCAAAAAGCTCTGCAAGTAAATGCTCGTTGCTCAGATAGATCAGGAAAACTACTAACAGTACCGCATTGATGATTGCCTGCATGGAAGCGCTTACCTCATTTGAAAATACCGCAAATGTAGAATTCAGCATGGACATACATACCGCCGCAATCAAAAAACCGATTTTCTCATTGGTAAATCTGCTGATATACGAACCGATAAACATCGGTAAAAACGCAGTAAACATAATACTGATGGAACCAAAATTAAGCTGTCCGCCATTGATCGTTGCATTTCTTGCCGCATTTAAATATCCGACTAATCCCATAAGTCCGCCGCAGATCACATAGCAGCCGACCGCATTGAAGATCTCTTTCGTTCCAGTATTTACGGCAACTTTCTGCCCGTTTTTTAAAGCATTATAATCATAGCCGAACTTTGTATAATCGAAGATCACAATGCAGATCACTAAAACGGCTGCAATAATAATGGCTGCATAGATCCAATTTCCGGTAAATGCCGTCATAGATGCATTCTGCACTTCTTTCATGACATAACGTCCCTCGGTGATCGTGAAAATAATTCCTTCATAAATAAGTGTAACGCCAAGAGATGTGATGATTGGAGGCAAGCGTAACGCAATATACAATAATCCAGATAACAGCCCAAGCAGCATTCCAAAAATTATGGTCAGTATCAGCATGAGCAGTGCGCTTCCGCTTCCTCCGCCGAGAATACCATAGCTGATCTTTGCGCCCAGAACCGAAGAAAGAATTGCCATAGAACCCAGCGAAAAATCAAATCGTCCACTATTTAAATTCACAGACAATGCGATCGTTGTAATCATGACGATCGCCGTATAAACCATAAAATTGTCAAAACTGACCATATTCACGATCATCGTTCTTCCATTTGCCATACAGATCCCCTGCAGCAACACTGCCGCAAATACAGGGATCACCAGTGCTCCGGCTACATTTTTCATCCAGTGCTTTTTTGCTTTTTTACTCATTATCTATCTCCTCTTTTCTTTTCTTTTTTGGGAAATTGGTATCAATACCTCTCAGAAAAGATGAACTCTTTCATCTCTTCTGAGAACGCACGGCTCTTTTTTTGGGGGGGAGCCGTGCTATCTAAAAAGCCCCTCTATTTTGATTCAGCAAGCTTGATAATATCTTCACTGGTCACAGAATCACCAATGATCGTATCCAGTGTTTCCTTATTGTAAATCGGATTATCTCCATTATCTGTCACGTAATACTTGTCAAAGCTCTCCTCGTCCGTTGCCACAAGATAATTCTGGCTGACAGAAATTGCATTTCCCTCTGCATCACGGATCACATTTCCATTCACAGCATTCATAACAAGTGCAAAAGCCGGTCCTACACTGGAAGAATACTTACCTGCAAGATATACTAGTTTTCCGCTCTTAATTGCTTCACCATTTCCATTTGTAAAGGAATCAATATCAGAAAATTCGATACCTGCCGCATTTAATTGCTGTGTAAAAAATGTTGTTGCCATACCAACAGAGATAAACGCCTCCGGATTTGCCTGAATAGCTGCATTGATCTCGTCCGTTGTAGTATCTCCATACCCCTGCAGATAGGAAACTACCTGAATGTCCCCGGTAATCTTTGACAGATCCAGACTCTGATCCGCAAAAATCTGACCCACTACATCTGCCTCTTCGGTTGCTCCTCCATAAGAAAGTCCCAGACCGGACAGCACTCCTGCAACGCGATATACATGCATCGGATTCGGAATAAATGCTCCGTAAACAGCAACGGTTTTTATACCCTTATCCGCAAAATATTTTCCCATCTCTACACCTGCCTGATACTCTGTATCCATGCTCGGTCCGACCTGTCCTACAAAATATTCATAGGTTTTATATTTTTCATACTGATCCTCGTCTAAGTTACCCGCTGCAACTACATAATAAATCTTATTTTCCTCGCAGGTTTCAATCTGCAGTGCACGGTCATTGCTGGAAAAAGATATGACCGCCTGATACCCCTGTGAAGCAAACTTTTCGATTGCAGACTTTTCACTTGCCGCATCCGTCAGTTCCTCGGTATATGTAAAGGTTACATCATACTGTTTTTCAACATAATCTTCATAGTATGCACGGAATCCTAACGCCTCTTCTCCACTTACATCCTGCACCAGAACACCGATTTTTACACCGTCGCTTGCCGCAGCCGGTTCTTCACTTGACTCACCTTTTGCATCATTACTGTTTCCACATCCCGTGAGCATGGTAAATGACAGAACGATTGCCACTCCCAGACTTAAAAATCTTTGCATTGCTCGTTTCATAAATTGTTACCTCCCTGTGTTTAATTTCTTAAAATTTATCTTTAACAGCTATGTGTTAAATACATCGTTATCTCGGAAGCATCTCAGAACGGTAATTTACACTGGCGACATATACAACCACCAGGAAAAATACTGCACTGATGATCTGTGTGATCCCATATCCCGAAGTGGACTCTATCAAAAGATCCAGTATATTGTTAAGTACAATATAGGAAAAGCCACCGACAACTGCCGCGTATATCTTTGATCGGGCACCACCAGAAATCGGCATACCGCCAAAAACGATTGCTACCATAATATTCATTCCGATATCTCCAGCAGTCGTTGTCGTTACCGATGGCGTATACACTAACGTCATAAATGCCCCGATTCCCACACCGATTCCTGCCAGAAAAAATCCAAGAATCGCATACGTGTTATATTTGATTCCCGAAAGCTGTGCGCAGATCGGATTTCCACCAACAAATTTTTCACATCTTCCAAACTTTGTATAGTTAAAAATAAACGTACAAACTAAAACCCAGACAACCAGCACAAGAATCTTGAACCCGGATGTATCCAGTCCTTTTACTACTTCGCTCGGAATACTGATTCCACCGACTGCACCGCCTTTTGTGGTAATGATCTGTGATGCTACTGCCGATAAAACCGACATCATTGCTACTGTGGTCACAAATACAGGTATATGAAAAATAGATGCCAGTACCGAATTCAGCAGTGAACATCCGATACCAGTAAGCATGATCACAGCAATCATAAGTACAATACTTTCGGTCGCATTATACGTTACAACACCGATCGTTGCCGAAAACAGAGTTGCCGCTCCCAAACTGATATCGAACGAGCCAAGCGTATAAATAAAGATTGCTCCGGTCGCGACAATGGATAAAACGATTCCTTCATTAAATATGATCTTCATATACATATCCAGCCGATAACCTTTTGCGCTTACAATCCCGCAAAAAATTGCAAGCAGTACGATCAGCGCCAGGAATGGCAGCATCCCTATAAACAGTTTTTTATTTCTTGTCATTCTTTTGTGCCTCCTAAATCATATATTCAATAATCTGTGAATCTGAAAGATTTTCACTTCTTGTAAATTCCTTAGTGATCTCTCCATCTTTCATGATCAGAATCCTGTCGCTCATACCGATCAGCTCCGGAAGCTCTTCACTTATCATCAGAATGGATTTGCCTTCATTCTTTAACTTAACCATCAACTGATACATTGCCTGCTTAACACCGATGTCAACGCCTCTGGTCGGGCAATCTAAGATCAAGATCTCACTTCCGCAGCCGATCCATTTACCGAAAACAACCTTCTGTTTATTTCCACCGGATAATTGAGATACTGTCTGATCTCTGCCTGCACATTTAATAGATAATTCTCTGATCTGCTGATCCACATATTTCTTTTCCCTGCTTCTCAAAACCAGAAATTTTTTAACCGCAAACCGGCTCATGCCAGCGATCGAAATATTATCCTCAATACTTGCATTCAGACATAAAGACTCTACATCACGATCTTTGGACACATATCCAATATGCTGTTTCATCGCATTTGCCGGAGTCGATATAACTGTGCCGTCTGCCACCGTAACACTTCCCTGCTCCGGTTTTAAAGCTCCGAAGCATACCTTTCCAAGCGTATGCATTCCACAATGAGAAAGTCCTCCGATTCCAACAATCTCTCCCTTCTTTAACTGAAAAGATACTTTTTTCAGACGATCTCCATACACAAGTTCTTTCACATCCAATGCTGCTTCATCCTGTGCAGTTGCCTTAAAATCACTTCGGTAATAATCACCCTGCAATTCCCTACCGATCATGCTGGCACGGATCGCTCTCGGTTCAAATTCTTCCTTTTCAAAAGTCCGGATGATCTTTCCATCCCTTAAAACCGTCAGCGTATCACACACTTCCATGATCTCTTCCAGATCATGTGAGATAAAGATCACCGATTTTTTTTCTTCGCGTAATTTATTCATAATGTCATACAAAATAGTTCTGCCATCATGTGAAAGAGCTGTGCTTGTCTCATCAATGACCAGTATTTCCGGCTGTTTCATGACCACTTTTGCGATCTCCACCAGTTTTCTTGTCTGAAAATCAAGCTGCTGCATCTGCATATCTCCTGTAATATCTTTTACTCCGATATTTCTCATAACTGCTGTTGCATCCTGATTCATCCGTTTCCGGTCAATCAGTCCCAACTTGTTTTTGTATCGTTCCGTCTCTGCCAGAAAAATATTTTCAGCTACGGTAATGCCCGGAATCGTTCCGCTCTCCTGTACGATCATTCCGATTCCTCTGTGAAGTGCATCGATCATACTAAGCGGTTTCCATTCTTTTCCTTTAAATATCATCGTACCGCTATCTCTGCTCTGCATTCCGGCAACAATAGATGTTATGGTTGACTTTCCAGAACCATTCTCTCCAATCAGTCCCCTGATCTCTCCCGGATAAACCGTAAGTGACACATCATTCAATGCCACCGTACTTCCAAATTTCTTATTCATGTTTTCTACTTTCAATATTGGTTCATTCATTCTTTTCACCTCGTCTTTACGTACATTATAGGTTCCTGCCTTATTTCATATAATTTTGTTTTTTATTGTATTTACGTGCAGTTTTTAATATATTTTATCTGCATTGTTTTCGGTTTTTGATTTTTTTCCACTCAGCTACGAAAACAGATTAAAAATCCTATATTTTTATTGATTTTATAATTACATATATGTTTTAATTAATATATTCCATACTATTTGGCATTTTAGGAGGATTTTTATGGCTGAAAATTACTATATTATTACAGATTCCAATTCACACATGCCGATCCGGTGCACCATGCAGCGTTTCGATCATATCCGTCAGCAAATGCATAACTACTTTGAGCTTTCGATGGTTGTTTCTGGAAGCTGCAGTTTACAAATGGAAGAACATATATACAGCCTCAAAAGTGATGACCTGTTCTGTGTCAATCCACTTACCTTGCACGAACTGCACGGCATAAACTGCGTGATCGTAACCGTTTTGTTTAATCAGTCCTTTTTTGAGCAAATTCTTCCTATTCCATCACATCCACGCTTTTTCTGCGTCAGTACGGTTTCTGATAATGACAAGGCTTTAGCCCGCCTACGATCTTTACTTGCCCATATCATAAAGACAAACGTTGATAAACAGGAAGGATATGAACTGCGAAACTGGGCATACATTTATAGTGTGATGGAGGTTCTCTATCGAAATTTCCGCTTAAAACTTTCTACTGCCAAAGAAAAGAAAAACTACAAATATGCCATGCGCATCTCTGAAATATCTCTAATCATTCAGCAGCACTATACGGAAAATCTCACTTTAAACGAAGTTGCTGCCCAGGTACATCTCTCTGTCCCTTATCTGTCCAAATTTTTTTCAGAATACTATGGCATGAACTTTCTTACTTATCTCAACCAGTACCGGCTGATGCATGCCGTTTCAGAACTTACGGTTACAGATAAAAACATTGATACTATCGCAATCGACAGCGGTTTCCCAAACAGTCATGCCTTTGTTACTGCATTCAAAAAAGAATATAATATGCTGCCAAAGGATTACCGTCGTGAACAAAAAACAGAAAAAAGCTCCTCTGCGCAGCGGATTGAACAGCATAATTACATTGCCGGTTTAAAAAAATATCTGATAAATGAAAACTCCTCTAAAGTAATTTCACCAAAAAGGACAAAGGAGATATCCTTTACTATCGGTCAAAGCTCCTATCGGCTTATTCATACTTGGAAAAAAATGATGACTGTCGGGAGAACCAGTGATATCCTCATCTCTGATGTGCAGGAAATGATTGCCCAGATCCAGCAGATGATCGGCTTTGAATTCATTAAATTAAACGGTATTTTTTCGGACGAACTGCATGTATACAATGAATCCTACAACGGAACTCCCATTTACAGCTTTACTTATATTGACAAAATTTTAGATTTTGTGAAACTCCATCATCTAAAGCCATATATCCAGCTTTCCTATATGCCGGAAAAGCTGGCAAAATATCCGAACAAACGGCTTTTCGGTGCCAATGTCAGCCAGCCGCAATCCATTGATGCATGGTGTCGGCTAGTACACCAGTTTCTCGTGCATATTACAAAACGCTATGGACTAGAAACTGTAAAATGCTGGAAATTCAGTTTATGGAATCAACCCGATACGACTACCGACCTGTTTGGATTTGCAAAAGAAAAAGACTTTTTTCTTTTTTATAAAGCGACCTATCAATGCATAAAAGGCTTCTGCCAAGACATTGAATTCTGCTTTCCGCCGACTTACTATATCGTCAGTGAGGAGCACACGAACTGGTATTTACATTTTCTGGATTGGTGCAAGTCTAATGACTGCCTGCCGGACTGTCTTAGTTTTACCTATTATGATACCCGCCTGCTTTCCTCTAAAAACTACTCCAAAGAGTCCTTCGGGTTCGTATACACTATGAGCCTTTTGGAAAATCCGGACGGGCTGAAGGACTTTGTCATGCAGGTTCTGCGTGAACGCCGCCAGCTTGGATTAAAAAATATACCCATTTATCTTTCGGAATGGAATAACACTCCCAGTCAACAGGATCTGCTAAACGACACCTGTTTTAAATCCTGTTATATTGTTAAAAACATACTGGAAAATTATGACCGGCTTGAAAGCTTTACCTATCAGGCACTGACAGATCTTATGTCTGATGGTCCGCTTCCTGACAAACTGTTTTTTGGCGGCTTAGGCCTCTTTACGGTAAATCAGATCCCCAAAGCGAGCTTTCATGCATTTTTACTATTAAATAAACTTGGAAAGAATTTTCTGGGACGTGGTGACGGATATTTTATTACAATGGAAAATAAAAGCTATCAGATCATGCTGTACAATTATGAACATTTTACCTATTTATATGCGAATGGGGAACGGTTTGATATGACAGAGACGGATCGCTATACGGTATTTGCTAATTCTGATCCCATAAATATCCGTCTCACACTTTCCAATATCCCGGCAGGTTCCTATAAGATATCAGAAACTTATGTAAATCGAAAACACGGAAGTTCTTTTGACCAATGGGTCTCTATGGGTGCTCTGGAGCCAACCTCTCTGGAAGAATATGACCTGCTAAAAAAAGCATCTGTTCCTGGTTTTCATCAATCTCTGACCGAAGTCTCCACTGATGGAATCCTGAAACTAGATGCTCAATTAGAACTTTTGGAAATCCGGCTGATTCAGATTTCTCCTGTTTTTCAATAATACGTTATGTCCTGTTACTGCAAAGCAGGGCATAATTTTAAAAGATCCGAAAATGTCCGGATCGGATACGTCACATTCGGATGTTTTGCCGCTTCTCCTATCCCAGCACTTTGAAAATTCCCTTTGCACGCCGCTTCAATACCTGCCATAGCATCTTCGACCACCAGACAGCTTTCTGGTGTTTCATCCAGCATTTCCGCCGCTTTTTGGAACACCTCCGGATCCGGTTTAGATCTTGCAATATTCGTCCCATCACTGATCGCATCAAAATAATCTTTTAGTCCGATCTGACCTAAGATTTTTTTTGTATTTTTACTGCTTGACCCGATCGCAAGTTTATATCCGCGTTTTCTAAGTTCATCCAATGTCTCTTTCACCTCATCCGACAGATCTTCCGGTGACATATTTTCCAATAATTTTACATAGATCGTATTTTTCTGTTCTGCCATCTTTTCTTTTTCTTCCTCAGAATATTCTTTGGATGACCGCTCCAGAATAATATTCAAACTGTCCATACGGCTCACACCGCGCAGCCTGTCATTTATTTTTTCATCAAAATATACACCGATCGAATCTGCCAACTGCTTCCATGCTTTAAAATGATACTGATCGGTAAAACAGATAACCCCATCCAGATCAAAAATAACTGCATTCATTCTTTTGCCTCCTGATTTCTTTTTCAAATAGATCGTAACAAAAATAAGGACAGTTTTTTAGACTCTGATTAGACCAAAAAACTGTCCTTATTTTCTGTTTAGGCATAGGCTATCTTTATTTATAATCGCACCTGTATATCTTTTTTATGTTCCACGCGGTACCTTCTTGGTGTCATTCCGTAACGTTTTCGAAACTGCCGGAAAAAATAACTCTGATTTTCATATCCGACATCCAGTGCGATCTCCTCGATTGCCAGATCTGTATCGAGCAAAAGGCGTACTGCTGTCTCAAAACGCTTACGCTGCAAAAGTTCCTGAAAATTGCACCCGGTCTTTTGTTTGATCAACTTACTTAAAACCGTCACTGACTGATGCGTATCCTCCGCAATCTTTGTGAGATTCGCATTCCGACAGTCACTGTTGATATAAGCGATCACCGCCTGCACAATCGTTTCTTTATAGTCGATTGATGAATTATGGCTCAGATTCTCCAGATGCTCAAGCAGATACAAAAACACCAGCCCCATCGAATACTGATTCATAATATCCTCATTTGCGTGCTCATGCAACATGGATGCAATCATGTTTTCCATTAAATTCTCCACCTGCAAATTTTCCTGTAAGCGGAATAAGAGATAATGGGAAACCGGATTCTTCTGTCTCAATGCTCCAATGATAAATTCCGCAAGCACATTCTTTTCGTTCAACATGGATAGTGGTACTTCAAAGAATTCTGGGAGTGCAATAAAATTGATTCCGATATCCTCATATTCTGCACGCTTAATTGAATGTACCACATGCTGATTCAACAATAGTATATCTCCTTTTTGCAGAGTGAGCTCTTTCCCTTCAATGTAATGTGTGATACTTCCCTGCACAACATACATAATCTCCACATAATTATGCTTGTGCTCCGGAAAATGCACAAAACGGCTGTGAGGACGCACTGTGACAAGCCGCCCTCTTTGCAACAGCTTTTCCCGTTCAACCTCCGTGATTGACTCCCTTGCATATAGCTGTTCTTCAATATTTTCCTGTCCTGATCTGTACCTTTTTTCTTCTTCTGATACAATCAGCAATTCTTCCAAAAGTTCCTGTCTCATAACTGTCTACTGTACCTCACGTTCTTTCTTCTGACGCGCTCCTTCTTTCGTATCCAATTTTTCCTTTGCAGTATATAGTGTCTGCTGATTAAACTGCTTCCAGCTCAAAATCAGCAGATTGATGTGTTAATAGTTCCAGCAGCCATAAAAATGTAAAAAGTATCCGTGACTGTATCTTGAACAGATTCGTCACAAATACGGATAACGCGATTGAAGTTAGGGTTGTGTCATAAAGTTTGGTTCTGATCAAGCCCATTCCATAGCAGCGCTTGCTTAAGCTGAAGGCTCTTTCCACCTCTATTCGATCCGTGTTATCCTGATATTCCTGTTTTTTCTCTTTTGCTGGCTGTTTTTCAAGACCTGGTCTCTCAAGCTTTGGACCGGATAATCGTATTCCATGCATCTTGCAGTATTTTCTGTTTTCTCTGGTACGATAGATCTGGTCTACTAATATACGTTCCGGATAATGACCGGTTCGTTCTCTGAAACGCTCTGCCGCTTCTTTCAACACTGTACTTTCATTGTAGGCATCATAGAATATCTTTTCTATTCTGCCAAGACCGTTATCATCTATGCTCAGGTCAAACTTAACTTCGCCCCGAATTCTACTGGTGACTTTGTTTTTCCTCTTACGATTGGTCTGATCCATGGCTGTGCAATGCTGACAATGCGGTTGTCTACGCTATGGGTCTTGTTCTGCTACATGTATTGCTGTTGCTCATACAGTTTAGAGATTGTCAGCAGAAGAGTGCTCTCTTTCAATGTCGGTGCATAACCGTCCTGCATGAAATTTTCGAGGTATCCGATATCTCGTCTGATGAATGCCAACTGTTTACGAATCGTTGCTCTGCTCTTCTTAGTGCTGCGCTTTTTTGCTTTTGCAAATGCAAGATAATTTTTTCTTGCTATCCTGCGGTACATGCGGGGTCTGGAAAATCCATATGTTTTGCAGAAGCGTATGATAATCGTTTCCAGTTTTTCCCTTGCTTCATTCAGCAGGGAAAAATCCTGTGGATATCGGATATTAGATGGAGCACAGGTGGCATCAAGCATCAGGGTTCCTTTATTTTCAGGGAACTGTTCCTGCTTTGTATCCTGCCCATTACCTTCTCCTCCTGAAGGTGGATTGTTATGATCATCATCCTTTTTGTCACTGGATTCCTTTTCTTTGACTGCATCCAGCATATATTCATTCGCTTCCATGATAACATCCATTTTCAGACGTTTACGGAACAGGACTAAGGTACTTGCGTCAATTGGCGGTTCTTCCTGATAACCTGGAAGCCCAATGAAATACTGGTAATACGGATTTTCTGTCAGCTGTTCAACGAGTTCTCTGTCAGAATACTGATATTTCGTTTGGATGATCAATGAGCCAAGAGCAAGACGTAATGGCTTGGCTACCCGGCCATTCTTTCCTTTGAACAGGCGGGAATATTTCTTTTCAAAGACTTCCCATGGAATCGCATCTGCCATTTTTACCCATCTGTTTTCAGGGTTCATGTGAAGTCCTATTGGCTGATTGAAATCCAAGAAGTTGCTTTGTGTATTATCAGTATATTTGTACATTATTTTCCGCTCCGTAAATGGTATTTTTCTATTGAAAACTGCACGAAAAAAGATTTAAGATCTGTTAAAACCGTGCACTTTATTATACCATCTTTGAGCAGAAAACACAGTAAAATCAATAGTTTTAAGCTCATTTTCTTTTAATCAGCAGACACTATATAAACTTTTATTTCTGCTTCCGTACTTCTTCCACCATCGCCATAAAATCTTTTTCCTTTATCAGCGCGATCCCCTGTGCCTCATCACCGAGTACGATCAGATTATCCCCCGCCTGAATATCAAACACCTTTCTTGCCTTTGCCGGAATAACGATCTGCCCCTTTTCCCCGACTTTTACCACACCGAAGGCGTGTCTGCCCTTCGGAGGCACCGGAAGGCTGTCCGGACCGTTTTCATAGTTTACCAGTTCATCCAATGACACTCCAAACGCATCCGCGATCGCTTTACTCCGCTCAATATCGGGAATGGATTCTCCCGTCTCCCTTAATTAAAGATATTGTTGGGT
>ULML01022425.1_pt1 | contig 11476 bp, 5 predicted proteins | sample 1951651 | NCBI WGS metagenome assembly ULML01 (sample SAMEA4835549, study PRJEB28245) | human gut metagenome | biome: gut microbiome; material: fecal sample | place: Denmark | collected 2008
TGCACACCACGTCGCCCGTCCAGAACACATTGATGGAGGGGTCGAGCGTATTGCCATAGATGGCCAGACTTCCTTTCGGAGAGGGATTGGCCCACAGCCTGGAATAGTCCGTGGGACAGACGATGAGCGGAGCCACCCCTTCATTCACCTTCACGAAGTCCTCGTTCAGGCGGTTCAGCAGTTCGGTCTGTTTGTAGGGATTGGTACCTTCGCCCGAGATGTCGTCAAAGAAGATGGCAAACGAACGGACGCCCAGGTCGTACATCCCGTTGAACTTGTTTACCAGGTTCCGGTAATCTTCTTCATTCCACTGGATGTCCTGCCCCGGATGGATGGCCCAGACGAAGTCCACCCGGTTGCGGTTGCACGCCTCCACCAGCTCGCGGATGTTGTCCGCCTCTTTTTCCGGGTAAGGCAAGCGCCAGTTGGGACAGCTGTGATACGGATCGTCCTTCGGGCCGTACAGGTAGTAGTTCATCTTGAACTTGCCGTAAAAGTCGATCAGCGACAGACGCACTTCGTGGGACCAGGGCGTCCCGTAGAAGCCCTCTACCACACCGCGATATGGCAGGTCGGGATAGTCGTTCACCGTCAGGCAGGGCATCTTCCCGCCGGCCGATACCGGACTTTCCAGCACGGCCCTCAGGGTCTGCAAGCCATAGAAAGCTCCTTTTTCGTCATATCCCGTGATGCGGACACCCTTTCCGTCTATCACCAGTTCGTAGGCTCCCGACACGGGCTTCACCCCTTTCTTTTCCGCCTGTCTGGAGCCGTAGTCTATCTCCAGCGTCACCCCTTTCCTGGCGATGGTCAGAAAGTCCATGCCGTCGGCCACGCCGCTCCGCTTGCCTTTCAGCCGGAAACCATGACTGATGTCCAGCGTTTCTCCTTCAGCCAGCCGGAGGACATGGGGCGTCGGGTTGATCAGCAGCCCGTGGTGGTCCAATGCCTGTCCGGGAACCGGGTTCACATCCTGCGATTCCGACCGCTGGGAGTCCAGATCAAAGTCGCTTTCCTGAGCCGCCAGCCCGCCGCACACCAGCAGCGAGGCCATCAGCAGGAACAGATTCTTCTTGATTTTTTTCATTTTCATCATCAATTTATAGGTTAAACAAATAATTCCGTGTTATCGGGAGCCGTCCGGATAGGGCAGCAGTTCTTTCGTCGCTTTCAGTGCCGGACGCTGTGCACCTCTGGCCATCAGAGCGTCCGTCAGTTCCCTGGCCAGTTTGCGGACCACTTTCGGCATATCGGCGGCCAGGTTGTTCTGTTCCGAGATGTCCTGACGGATGTTGTACAGTTCCGTCTGCCCGTTCTCCCAATGGTATATCAGGTGATAGTCTCCTTTCAGGATGGACGAATAGGCTCCATAGCCTTCCGCTATCTCCTGGGTTTCTCCCCACAGGTTGGGGAAATGCCAGACCAGCGTCTTGCCGGCATCCACCTTTTTCGGATTTTTCAGGACCGGAACGAAGCTCTTCCCGTCTATCGTCTGGACGGTCCGGTAATTCCGGATGCCGGCCATTTCGAGGATGGTCGGGAAAAAGTCCTCGATAATGACCTTCTGTTCGCAGCTACTTCCCGGCTTCGTCACTCCCGGCCAGTACACCATCATCGGTTCACGTACACCTCCCATCAGGGCCGATCCCTTTCCTGCTCGGGCCGGATAGTTCGGGTCACGATTGGGCACTCCTTCCCGACAATATCCCAATGCCTGCCCTCCGTTGTCCGACATAAAAAGAATAATGGTATTCTGCGCCAATCCCGGTACACTTTCCAGATAGTCCATAATATCCCCCAGGCTCTTGTCCATGCCTTCGACCAGTGCCGCATACTTGGCTTCCTTTTCGCCAAGTGCAGTCTTCAGCTGTTCATCATATTTTCCCCGATAATTGTCACTGAAGCGTTTGTCATCTTCGATGGGAGTATGTACGGCATAGTGCGACATATACAGATAGAAAGGTTGTCGGGCATCTACCGCTTTCTTCATTTCGGCTATAGCTTCCTGCGTCAGGGCTTCTGTCAGAAAAATATCCTTGCCATGATATTTTTCCAGACCCGACACAGCAAATCGGGAGCCTTCACCAAAATTACGAGTACCAAGGTAGCTGCCCGGAGCCCCATTGGCACCTCCAGCTATGTTGACATCAAAACCCATGTTTTTCGGATTTTCTCCCGGAGTCGTTCGAGCCCCGAAATGAGCCTTGCCACAATGGATAGTATAGTAACCGTTGTCCTTCAAAATCTGTGGCAGTGGAGTGATGGCCGCGATGTTGTTGATTTTCCCTTCCATCGCAGCCGGTTGTATACCATTGTAATTCCACTCCGGTAGCTCCAACACTTCACTGGTCTGGTCGGTTTTCTGATCCAGTTCCAATGTCCAATTGGTAACTCGATGGCGTGCCGCGTTCATTCCCGACATCAGGCTGCACCGGGTTGGCGAAGAAATTGCACAGGCATAAGCTTGCGTAAACCGGACTCCCATCCGCGCCATCCGCTCCATATTTGGCGTATGATAGCGTTTGTTCAGCGATGAGACCTCGTCACCATTAAAAGGCACAGAAGTATCCTGCCATCCCATGTCATCTACCAAAAACATAATAATATTAGGGCGTTCTGCCTGTTGGGTACACCCCGAAAGTATTCCCATCAGCCCGCATGCGCACAAAGGTGTAAAATATCTTTGCATAAAAATATTCTTTCTTTAAACTTATCAATCATTTTATCTGTACTACAGTTCTCATCGTTCCACCAAATCTATCAAATGATGCTTCATCGGTAAAGCAGGATCTTCCGGAATTACGAGATCATACGAAAACTCCCACCAGAATACGCCTGCATAGTTTTCACCAGAAGCCCACGCCAGTTTGGTTTTGATTGTCTCCGGATTTTCCATCGTAATAAAACCGTTCCCGTCGGGATCAAAATAATAATTCACCTTGGATTTCTCGTCATATTGTGCCCGCCATCCTTTGTCCAACAAAGGAAGAAAGTCGTTGTAACTGAAATAACGGCCATATTTATTCAATTTTTCCGTTACTTTTTCTCCGGGCGATATACCTTCATATTTGAAACCATAATTTGCCAGTCCGATACAGATTTTATCCTTGTCGAACACCTGCCAGTTCTTGAGTTCCTTCTGCATTTTATCCAACGGGGTATTATGTGTCGCCTCATATCCCCAGATGCCTCCTCCCATATCATACGTCATGACATTAATCCAATCAATGCTGGCCGACAAATTGTCTGCAAGTTCCTTTCGATACACCTGCCATGAATGCAAGGCCGTAGTGAGATATAGTTTCTTTTCCAGACTATCTTCTGCCACATCCAGCTTCTTACGGATTTCACCCATCAGAACACTATGCAGATTCAAATCCAAATCACTTTCCCAGTCGATTTCAATCCCATCGAATCCATATTTTTTCATGAACTCCACCATGAAGTCTGTAAACTTGTCACGCGTAGCACCATCTCTCACACGTTCCATAAATCCCTCGCCGGCAAAAGAAATCAGGACTTTCGTTCCACTACCCTGCGCTTTCTTTATAAAATAAGGAATCACTTCACGACCTTTGTCTGAAGGATAACAGAACTCCTCAACCAAAGACTTTACAATTTCATTCCTCGTTTTATTAAAATCATATTTCTTCCAGTCAGGAGCCGCCATCAGATAGATGTTATCAAAACGAGAAAAATCAATCCGGTCTACCCATGAGATTTCCCGAACATTCCCTCCTATCACATACGTGGAATGCATCAAACCTTTAGCCATTGCTATACCAGCCACCCATACACCTATCATCAAACAAATAATTCTATTCATATCTTACCATTTTTATTTATTCCATTAATCCTCACCACGCTGATCGGGATTCTTCTGTTTATAGAAATTCAGTCTTTCCGTCCATGTCTTATCTTCCAGAGGAAAAACTTTATGCGTATTGGCCCATTCTATCCATTTTGTTTCCAGTTCTTCTACTTTATCAGGATATTTACCGGCCAAATCATTCGTTTCAAACGGATCAGTAGCCAGATCTATCAGTTCCCAGGCTTCTTTTCGGTTGGCTTTCACCAGTTTCCAATTACCATCAATAATAGCACACGAACTCTGATGTTCAAAATAGAGTGTCCTCGCTTCTACCGGTTTTCCTTCCGCAGCCGGGAGCAGACTACATCCCGGCAAATCGGCATGCTGAAAACTTTCAGGATAATCAGCTCCCCCCAAATCCATACAGGTAGGCAGAATGTCAATAATATGTGCCGGCTGCCGACAAATCTGACCTTTCATCTTATTTTTGTCTTTATCACCATAAGTCAGGATAAACGGTGTACTGGTACCACCTTGAAATACCCACTTCTTGTAACTCCGATACGGCGTATTTGACAAGTCGGACATCAATTGTCCCAGATAACCGCCCTCGTCTGTAGCACCATTGTCACTGAGAAACAGAAATACCGTATTCTCATACATACCTTTCCGTTTGATGGCTTCCACCAGTTTGCCGATACCCTCATCCATAATCTCTATCATGGCTGCATAGGTAGCCATATCCTTCGTCCATTGCTTCTGTTGTTCAGGCGTAAGCTCTTCCCAACGTGGGCGCTTACCACCAAATTCTTTGTTGAAAATCGGCAATTCCATATTGTCTGGAATCAATCCCATTTCTTTCTGCTTTTCAAAACGCCGACGACGCAAAACGTCATACCCCACTTTATAACGGTCCATACACTTCTCTACAGCTTCAGCCGGAGCTTGTAGAGGCAGATGCGGAGCATAATGGGCTACATAAAGAAACATGGGTTGAGCAGGATCATGCCGGTTTACAAAACATACGGCCGAATCGGTAATGGCCCGTGTATAGTAATAATCATCCGGAACCGTTGTAATCCGTTCCAGATCATTGTACAATGGTTCAGGCTTATAATAGCTGCCACCACCATGCAGGCAACCATAATAACGGTCAAATCCGCGCTGCACAGGATAGCTACCGTTAGGTGAATCGTAAGCACCGGTAGTCGTCACATGCCATTTTCCACTCATATACGTACGATATCCGCCAGCCTTCATTACCTCGGCTATGGTAGGATAAGCCTTGTCAATCTGGCCGCGATACCCCGGCCGATGTTCGTCCACCTCGGCCATCCAGCCCATTCCCACTTCATGCTGATATCGGCCAGTGAGCAGTGCAGCCCGGCTTGGACAACTACGTCCCGTGTTCTTGAATTGGCTGAAACGGACACCTTCCGCAGCCAGTTTATCAATATTGGGAGTCTGGATTTCGCTACCGTAACATCCTATATCCGAAAATCCCATGTCATCACACAAAATAAGCACAATGTTAGGAGTGGTAGTATGTTGAGCCGCTACCGGAACAATGCCACACGAAAAAAAAGCAGAAAATAAAAGTTTGTTCATCATTTCTAAATTTAATTGCCAAATATAATGAAAATAACCCATTTCATCCCCACAAAAAGGTTGCAAAATACAAGGCATTCCCTTCAGACTGAAATAAAAAAGGATTGCTTGCGAAGTTCTTCAAGATTCTTTCCGAACCACAGCAAACAATCCTAGCCTTTTTACCTATACCTATTGAAACTGGGACCCTAAGATGGTCCCGATAGAATAATCAAAAATAATCTATCGGGACCTTTGGGATGCTATATTAATTTAAAAATCTATTTTTAGTTTTGAGCAGGTACACCAAGAGGAGGAGTATCCACTTCAGTAGACCAACCTGGATTCTGATAGATAACAGAAGTGCTCAGGTCTTCCAGATTGCTTGCTGTCTGTCTGAAGTTCTTCACACCAATCGGTGACAGATAATGGGCTTCGCACCATTTGTAACCACGGTTATACAAATAGTGATTAGAGTTAGCTCTGTAAGGACAGAGGTATTTACCTGAGTTAGTTTTACCGGAAATGTTAGGACCATCTACTTCACCTTCACCCTTAAGTGCTCCCTCAGCAAAATCAGCCAATTCTTCCGACTCCCATAAATTCATACCCGATACACGATAAGCTTCGCCGGGGAAGTTTTCATAATTGAGCTGGTCAAGTGCTCTCCAACGCTTCAAATCAGCCATACGCATACCTTCCTCTATCAATTCACAGCGGCGTTCACGACGAATGTTATACAACAGTTTCGAAACCTGTTTTCCTGCTGAATATACAGCCCAGTCGGTTTCAAAAGTCTGTGGGCCGTCCTTATAAGCTACAGCTTCCTGAATGCTGCTCGGGAATACCGTTGCATCGACCGTAATCATATAGTCTTCGGGCAGACCGGCACGTTTTCTCAGTTGTTTCCAATAACCCTGAGCTGTTGCATCAATGCTGTTACCACCGTTTTCAATACAAGATGCCTCCAAATAGTTCAGATAAGCTTCAGTTGCACGGAATACAGGGCAAGCCTCCGTTCCATAATTACCTTCACGATAATAAACATTTCCCAATCCTTTACGCAACATATAACCAGTATTGGCCTTACGCGTTCCATCCAACAAATTCAAAGGAGTTGACAAATAAACAGGATCGCCTGTTGTTTCATGATATCCCACCATTTCACCGGGAGTCATCATAAACAACTGCAGACGGCTGTCACGATTCTTGCGTACATTCTTTATAGAAGTGTCCGTATATTCCGGATGAGCATAAATAGGTTTACCATCTCTGAAAAGGAAAGTTTCCACATAATTACGGTTAAAACCAGTATTACCACCATTATACAAATAAAAGACTGCTGAATGCCCAATTGAATATTCATCATAATTATAAGCTCTCCACAACAAAATTTCAGGATAAGATTCCAAACTTTGGTCACAGAACTGAGCATAGTAAGGATTGTTCATCTTATACTGAGCATCTCCTTCAGAATTATCCCACAAGTCAACATTGGCAGCCGTATTGTTAGCCAAAGGAATAGCATCGGCCACTTGCTTGGCAGCTTCCTTGCATTCGGTCAGGAAGAAACTGATTTCTGTATCAATGCTGAAATCTCCCAAATCATTCCGATCGCCCGGCCAACCTTCACCACCGGGAACAAACGCTGTACCCTTGTGGTAAGTTTCCCAAGAAGCTTCATACAGAGCGACTCTCGACTTGAACAACAATGCTGCATTCTTGGTAATACGATTTTTACCACCATCAGGACTGTTGGACAACAAAGCAATAGCACGATCCAAGTCTTCCAAAATGAAACGAGCTACTATATTACGGGGTTGTCGTTTGCTGGCAGCAATCAACACTTCATTATCGTTGTCAAGCGTTTCGGTAATAATAGGAAAGTCTCCTAACGCTTGTAACTTACCGAAGTAATTGTAAGCACGAAGGAAATAAACTTCACCCAGGTAATGCCCAGCACTAGAACCTGAAAGTTCACCGTTATCATAACGAGGCTGTACAATATTCAGGAAATAATTACAACTACGAATAGTCGTAAATTCCCAATTACCGTCTGTTTCCGGGGTTCTCCATTGTCCAGGAGTCCAGATAGTACTATATCCAGTACCTACCAAATTATCTGTATTGTTATCATTATCCCAGATGCCAACGATATCCCAACCACTATGAGTCGAGAAAGGATATAAGGCAACGGCATATGATGCCAAATCAGCTTCTGTGTAAAGGAAGTTTTCAGGCGTGATTTCGTCAAGCGGCTCTCTGTCCAGGAAATCGTTACAGGACGAGAAAGCAGCCACACCGCACAAAAGCCCTATGTATAATTTATTCAGTTTCATATCATTTCATTTTAAAAGTTAACATTCAGACCGAAAGAAATATTTCTAGATAAGGGGTAATTTTTACCGCTGTTATTCAAGCTTTCAGGATCAAATCCATCGGGCAGTCCAGTAATAGTAAAGAGGTTTTCACCTGATACAAACAAACGACAACGCGAAATACCGACCTTAGCAGTCCATGCCTCTGGCAGAGTATAACCCAACTGCAAGTTCTTCACACGCATGTAAGAAGCATTGGACAAATAACGAGTTTGGGTATATGTATTTTTACCAGAATTCTCCAGCGGACGAGGATAGAAAGCATCGAGATTGGCAGGGAAGAAACCGTCTTCATTTGCCACTTCATCACCCGTTGTGAAGAAATCAAGATGAGAAACAAAGCAACTGGAATTCCAAGTACCACCCGAGGCACCGAAGTACATGTTTCCACCAATCCAATAGTCACGTTTGGCTGTACCTTGCAAGAAGATGCGCAAATCAAAACCCTTCCACTCAGCGTTCAAGTCCAAACCGAAATTAAAACGCGGAGTCGAGTTACCTATAACATAAGCATCACCCGGATCACTTTCGGTTGAACCCCAGGAAATCTTACCGTCTCCGTTACGATCTACATACATTACATCACCAGCACTCCAGTTGTTACCCCAAGTCACACCACCATTCGGCAGGTTGGCCAGGTAGGCATCCATTTCTTCCTGAGTCTTGGCAATGCCCAACGTTTCCAATCCCCAGATTTCATTCAAATACTGACCTACACGCCATGCACTCAACGAACCGTCCACATTCGGATAATCCAAGATTTTCTGACGGGCATCCGAGAGAATGAATCGTGCACCATAGCCAAATTCTCCAATGCGGTCTCTCCAAGAAATTTCCAAATCAAAACCTCTCGATACCATCTCAGCATTATTCATCTTAGGAGGTGTCGTACCCAACGTAGCAGGACGCTCAGGTGCAGGTCCTACCATATCCTTTGTCGTACGGTTGAACCAGTCAAAGCCTACTGTCAGACGGTTTCTGAACATGGCCAGTTCGAAACCGATATTCCAAGACTGCATAGTTTCCCATCCCAACAGAGAAGTTCCCAAACCAGGATAAGAAGAAACATTTGGCATTTCATTATTAATCAACCAAGAACTACCCTTGGCAGTAAATGGCATACGTAAAATATAAGGATACAAGTCTTTAGTATTCTGGTTACCCAATTCACCCCACGATCCTTTCAGTTTGAACGTGTTCACATAATCGAGCAACGGTTCCCAGAAAGCTTCCTGTGCCAAGTTCCATCCGGCTGAGAACGATGGGAACCAGTTCCAACGCTGATTACGGTCAAAACGAGATGTACCATCGTAACGAATATTCGCCTCAAATAGATAACGGCCTTTATAGTCGTAGTTCAAACGGCCAAAGAAACCGGCTGTTGCCCAATGAGTCAAAGCAGCATCCACATATTCTTTACCCGTAGCAGTAGCAATATTAGGAACATTTTCCGTAATCAAGTCATCTTTTCGTCCCCACATATAACGATATTTGTTCAACTCCGCTTGGAAACCAGCCATTACCTTGAAATTATGAGCATCTTTCAACGTAAAAGAATAATCCGAATAAATATTAGTATTGAAATAATTATTGCGAGAACTATTTTCACCTACATAATTGGTTGGACGATTAGTATGCCATGATGTAGAACCGTCTACATGAGTTCTTGGTAATTTAAACCACTCTGTATGTTGGAATTCATCCGTTATGTTATAGTTCAATTCTCCGTATATATTCCAATTCTTCAACGGAGTGGCTACCAACTGTAATTGTTGGTATACATAATCAGTCTGCCTATCCTTATTTCCACCATAAGCCAATGGCACCGTAAGTGTATTGGAGGCCATAGATCCATCTGGATTGTATTCTGGTTCCATCGGCCAGCGCTTTGCCATATTGTAATACAGTGATCCATTAGACTCATCATCCAAAGCTGATGGGGTTGTAAAATCCTTACGAATATACTTCATATTGTACGTAGCCTTCAACCAAGGGAACAACTCAGCTGTAATTTTGGAAGTCACAGTATAACGCTTCATTTTATCTGGATTAATAGCAATGATACCTTCCTGTGACAAATAATTGGCCGACAGATAATACTGAATCTTTTCTGAACCACCACTGGCACTGATATTATGTTCCTGCTGGAAGGAAGTATCTCCATACAGTACATCGTACCAATCGGTATTGGTATTTCCAATCCACCACCAATTGTTGGGGTTCTGTGGATCGGGATCAGCCGTAGCTACTGTTGGATCGCCTTCCATGTAACGTTTGAATTTATCCAACTGTTCATCTGAAAACTGAGGAGACTGGCCATCATTGGCACGCATTAAATTGAAATAGCGAGCATACGTATAAGAATCGGCCACATCGGGCATGTTAATGGAACGCGTAAAGCGGAAGTTATTATTGTAACTTACAGACGTCTTGCCCGCTTTACCTTTTTTGGTAGTTACCAATACCACACCGAATGCAGCTCTTGAACCGTAAATAGAAGAAGCGGAAGCATCCTTCAGTACAGAAATATTCTCAATATCGGCAGGGTTTATAGCATTGAGATTACCCTCGGCACCATCGATCAAAACCAATGGACTGGCATTCGAACCGTCACCAATAGTACCTGTACCGTGGATATCGAAATTCAGGTTACTGTCCAGACGACCACCATTGCTGTACGAGAAGTTCATACCGGCTACCATACCTTGCATGGCCTGAGCCACAGTCGTAACCGGACGTGCTGTCAGTTCCTCGGAGTTCATGGTCGAGACAGACCCCGTCAGGTTTACCTTCTTCTGGGTACCGAAACCTACGACTACCACTTCATCGAGCAATTGTGTATCATCTCTAAGGGTAATGCTCAAAGGCGTACCGTTCCATACCACTTCCTGCATCTGATAACCTACAAAAGAAATCTGAATTGTGGTACCTCTCTCTACATTGGGCAGTGAAAAATTACCGTCGATGTCGGTTATGACACCGTTACTTGTACCTTTCACTACAACCGACGCACCGATTACAGGTTCACCGTTTGAATCTTTTACCATACCTTTACAGGGTTGTCCCTGTAAAACGACATTTGCAGCCGATACCTTGTCTGAAGGTACCGCATAAGCTATTCCTGTGGATACCATCCCCAGGCATAGCAGTAGGCTGACTTTTCTAAAATTTCTAATCATAATTCTATTAAATTTAAGATTCCATCCCAAAGGCTCGGGACTTGTTGTTATTGATAAATTTAAAGTCTATGCGCTGTTTTCTTTTCTCCTTATTGTTCTAAATGGTTTCTATTCAAAATCACTTTGCTGCTGTTCCACTTCCTTCAGTTTCAGCCGGTTCAGTTCCTGGCGCAACTTCCGGACCTCTTCCTCGCAGTCGGAAGACGACACCCGACGGACAGAACTGTTCACGCCGGCCTGTCCGTTCATCTTCTCCAGTTCGGCACCGTCGGCCACCAGCGGATGGGCAGCCGGGCGGGTGGTGATGACCAGTTCGGCCGACAGCGGCATGTGCTTGCCCTCCATGGTAACGAAAGCCTTGACCTTCACCGTACCGGGCGTGGTCGTGGCACGCAGCAGGACGGGAGCCGTCCCCCACTGTACGGCACGCGGATTGGTGAAAGTTTCTTCATTGGCCACCAACCGGGCCGGTCCTTCCACCTCGAAACGGATGTGATAATTGTTCAGACGCTTGATGACTC